>JACKZZ010009760.1_pt1 | contig 20871 bp, 18 predicted proteins | sample 8027871 | NCBI WGS metagenome assembly JACKZZ01 (sample SAMN15724774, study PRJNA655200) | protist metagenome | isolation source: fluorescence activated cell sorting (FACS) single amplified genomes of... | place: USA: West Boothbay Harbor, Gulf of Maine | collected 2000-07-19
GACAAATCTATAGTCATTATAGATGTACTTGTTGGGAATCCACGAGTTGTTGTTGCCGGTGACGCCATCATTAATGTTGGTGTAGCAGTGCGCTCCAAAAATGTCGCGATCATCGTAGCCAGCTTCGTCAGTCTGGCAAAAACCGTGTTTGGAACCGGATGAAAAAGGAATGCCGCCGTTTGAATTCAGCGCGATGTTCTTCATTCCGGCAAAGGTACTTCCGTGGGTTCTAAAAAGTTTGGCCGCCTGCTGGGTGGGTTGACTAGTTGGCTGCAGCGTCGGCTTCTGTGTGTAGGGTACCCGGCACAGATTCTTCCAATCGCCGTATTCTATCGGTTCGCCTGCAAAACATTCCATCCCCTCCTTACACCACAGTGGCTCGTCATCTTGCGTCATGTTGGTGCACGTGAAGTCGTTCTTCAACAGCCAGAATCGATGGCTGCAAGAGCACATTACCTCCGCTGTTACCTTTTTGCAACCGACACTCCACTTTCCATAAGGAAACGGAAACTTTGCGTCACATTCGTACCCTTTTGGGCACTGGGCGGCCTGCCCATTCGTGCATTGAAACATGGAACCCTCTCCATCGCCAGAGTTAGGTGTTAAGCACTTGCACTCGTCTATTGGTTCTTGTTGCTCTTGTTTCTGCGGGTGTGTTTTAGACTGCCCATTCCCTTTCAAGGTCGACTCATCGACGCGTTTCCTCTTCCCATGCTGCAGCCCCAGCACTGGCAGGGCGAGCAGCAGCGCTATTAGCTTCATGAGGTCTGTCTTGCTCGTAACAAGCGAGTGGGCGATAGGTGGCGAACAAAAAAGCCGCTCAGCAAATGCCGTCAATTGGCTCCATGATTGGCTCTGGCCTACATGGTTTGGCGTTTCAAACCCGGGATTGCGAGAAATTGATAAAACTTTTTTTGACAGTTTTGACATGAAGGAAGTGTGAAGGAGCTGCTGCTTGTGCTTTTCCTTCCTCTTATGCTGGCAGCCTTATCTATTCGCAAACCTCTTTTCCCATAGTAGTTAGTTATCCCTTGCGGAGGAGGTAAGCTGCGGAGAACTGGCTTGAACCTCGTCGAGTGGAATTTCAGCAAGGAAACTTGTGAATCGAGACGCGGCACGCATCCGTGGAATGTCGACTTCGTCTTGCACCTCCTCTGCATTGGAGCTGATAGTACAGACCCGGGCAGCCGTGCGACAAATATACAGAGAGGCGAACGAGGCAGGAGCAGCCGAGCAAGTGAGAAATGATTCCACGACGATGTTCAGCGGCAGTTGTGACTCCGACCGTTGTAATGAGGTAGCAGACGCGATGCAGATGCTGCAGGCGCTGCTGGTTCAGCAGCAGGCCCGAAAGAAAGGGGTGAGCCACCTTGAGGTTGGCAAAGTAGTCGCACTCATAGGCAAGGCTGGAATACAAGCCCGGAAGGATCAATCGATCCGAGAGGCTCTTGATTTCACTAAACGAGAGCTCCTGCAGCGGGTGCAGGAAATGCAGGCTGAGAAGGATGGAACGAAGGACACGTTTCTGCTACTGAAAAATCTGCAGGAGATTTGTCTGGGCCTCGGTTTTCTCAAGCCCGACGTCTCCATACAAGAAGAGGAAGATAAGTGTATAGAATCTGACATCGGAATGGGAGGGAGTGATGATGGAATGCTGCTGGACGACATCAAAAGTGACACGCAGCTCACGCCGATGCAAGTAGATAGAGCGGGCGAGGAGGCCCAGACATATGCGAGCAAGAGAACGATTAAAATCCTTGACGTGTTCTTTGGCAGTCTGACAAGCGACGAGACATTTTTTGGCGTGGAATTGAGACTCAGAAGTCAGCCGATGAAGCCTGCTGTTGTAGTGTCTGCGAAAGCAACGTTTTATGTTAACGGGGACGAGATTGAGGACGACAGCATATTGAATCAAGATATCAAAATGACCATACAAACCAGAGACTACGCCAGTCTCACCCGTAAACTATCCTCATATCTCCGTCGTGAGACAGTCCTCTTTCAGCACTCGAAGCTTGCGTCGAAGCTTGAGGCACGTACGGGTCGTGTTCAGGCTTCCTTGAACGAAGCTGTAGCCGCTTTGAGACAAAATCGACAAGGTCGTGGGGGAGAGGGATTGGCGGTTCGATTTAGCGACACCAGTGAGCTAGGGTGTGCTCGTGTGTTCGAAGGAGTGCAATTAAACTTGCTTATGCCAACATCACTGCATGTTCGCAGTGAGGCCGCTGTACGCAGCCTTTGGGATGTTTTTGACTGTTCGGCTGAAAATTTTGTTGTATTTGTCGGGTCTGACCGAAATAGTCAATACCCACGGTTTAAAAGCATCGAAAACCATGGTGCAGAAAGTGAAGAGTGTTTTGACTATGTTTTTGACATCGTACCGCCACTTGCTCTTGATTTGAATGGTGTAAAAAAAATCAGAAAGATGGAAGGTGTTAGTGGTGTCGAATTTAGCAGACTGTCCTCGCAGCAATCGGACTCAAAGACGGACAGAAGAGATGCGAGCGAAAACAGTAACATAAAAACACCATGGTTCAAAAATTTACAAGCAAACACGATATCTGTTTTAGGCCAGCGACAGAAGTGGCTTCTTCTCAACTCGTCTTCAAGCAGCAGCAGTAGCAGCAAAGCAAGCAGCGGTGATAGCACCACCCAGAGAGACAGTATAATGTCCGTATCCCGGTTGCGGTTATCATCATTGAAGCATATGACAAAAATCATAAGATTTTTGAGGATGCACGCGTTAATAAATAGACTCGCATCCTCGTGTTTCCAATCCAAAATTGACATTACACCATCGATGTCGTCTTTGGCATCCACATCTTCATCTGCCATATCGGGCACTTTAGAGCTTGTGAGGATAAACAGTGATCAAACTAACGAGATAAATACAGGTATCCGCATACATGTCGTGCTAGACAACGGTTCCCAGATGCAATTCACTATCACTGTAAAATCTGGTGGCAAAGCTACTTCCGTGATTTTAGAGAGCAAGAACAATGTGCAGTGCGGCAAAACCGGTAATCCTAAAGGAAACAGGAAAAAAAACGATGATGAGAGCATTCACGGATACGCCAGCAAAATTTTGAGCGTATGTGAATCCATTCCTATCATGATCAGTTATGTGTGTGCTAAGATGAGGAAAAACAGCCCTACCTAGCTACACTGTGAGCTTAGCGGCACTAGGCCGCTGAGCCTGCAGCTATGCATACGAATAGCATGCATGCACGCACCGACGCGCGCGCTACGGCCACGCATGGCCGGCATGAGTCAAGATCACAAAAGTTCGATCCTGTCACATGCCAGCCAGAAGCTACGCCTGATACCTCTCGCGGTTATAATCATCGGTTCTTCGATTTTTGCTGCCCTTGCATTGCATGTAACTGGAATATCTGACTTTGGGTGTCTTATGTGGTAAAAAAACGTCACCCACTGTACAAGAGATTCAAACGTATTTTACAGAAAACACAGTAAGGCCTTGGCGGCATCGATTTCTGACTGTCTCTGCACGACTCCAGTAGTTGCATCGGCCTGGAGAGCTACCTTTGGTGTTACTGCTGCTCTTTGAGCGCCATATTTCGCGAGGATTTCAGTTTGATTTTGAGAGTCTCGTATCTGACGGTGCTGCAAGGAATGAGTTCCTTTTGTTTCATCAGTCGGTAAAGGAGGAGCCCGAGAAAACTGGAAAAGTACATGATCACCAGAGTTGAGAGCAGACCCAGCAGCCACGCCATCGCCACCACTGCGCGGAGGAAACTGCTGTTCCCATCCTTGCTGCCTACAGACCCTTCTGGACACCCCACGAGCCTGGGATTGTATTGCGCGGTGACTTTGTTGCAAAGGTTTTAACAAAGACTGCAAAACTTGACTGTCCTGAGAAGGGTTCTGGCTTGGCGGGATTTGTTCAGGGCGCATTCTCTTTCCAGCGGTGGCATAGGAGGACTGTGGCAGAATTGAGGCGTGGGCGTTATCCCAGCCTTGGTAGGCATGCTGTTGTATATTGCTGGGCAATGTTTTGCGATCGCATGTTTCTGCAGAGTACATCTGGCGACGCTCGGACTTGGGTTGCTGCAATCGCGTAATACCTTGGTAGGACGTGGAGCTGCTGGTGCTCTTCGGATCGAATGACCCAAGCGACCGCTTCTTTCCCGCCATGGAAAAGTTGGTAGGTGCGGTTCCTTTTGCCACTTCGAAGCGTTGCAAATTCGCTGGAGCTCCAGTCCGATTAATCTGCCCTCCTACGTCGAAGACAGACGACTGCTGAGGCGGGTTTATCCGCACATCTTTCTTCGCAGCATTCTTCCCGGGAATGATGCTGGTCATTTTTTTTGTATTTGGCGTATCACAAGCGTACGGAGTGATCCTAGTTGTGGTGTACTCGTTTTCGAAATTGAATTTCGGAACACGCTTCAGTACCCCAGCTTCAAAGAGCTTCATCGCCTCTACATCGCGAAACCACGCTGCTTCGAGCAGTCCGCAGAGAGTGCTCTTGAAGCGAGGATAGGTTGGATTGCTACCCTTTCTTTTGATTTGGACTCGAAAACTTTTCCCTTGTTGAGAGATTCCGTGGGGAAGAATGGGCCATTTCCACCCCTGCTTCATTTTGTAGTTGGGGCGGTTCCTGCTTGTCGGTCCGATATAGGCCTTGCCGTTGAAGTACGTGGGCGCCTCTTCAGACTTGAAAACGTCCTCACCGAGGCGCTTAGCCGCACCATGCATTGTACTTTCGGGTTTGGGGAAATCTCTTTGCATCGTTTAGCAGCAGTTGGTTTAGTTTTCTGAAAACAAGGAGTGATTCCATTCATGGAAGAAGCAAGTGAGCTACGTTGCAAGAAGGCTACGAAAAAAGATGTACCGAAAGAAACATGTTGCTGCTTCAGAGTCGTTCGTGCTTTAAATGTCATATGAAATTCGTACCTTTGGCCGCTCGCTCTCTGAAAATTGGCAACAGTGGTGCCCAGGCCCGGCTGCTTCTTTCCACCAATGCGCTAATGGAAGGATGGAAGGATGGAAGCTAAAAAATGGAAGCTCTCTCCACCTTCCTTCATCGGTTTCATCCCAGCCAATCTCAACCGGAAATTATAATGTCGGAATGTTTTCAGAGCAGCTGAGCTGGTTGACCATCTAGGAGAAAAAAGTTAAAGCGCCTAAATTGGATAATAGATCTTGGTCGTAAACTTGAACGTAACTATCCGTGCCATCGGCATGAGTCCACGCGCAGCGCAGCCAAAGGCCAGTCAATAATATACCACCATACAGGAGTTTGTTGCACGACTGATTACGATGCAGAAATCGTTCGTGCCACTTCAATTTTTTCTTACTTAAGATAAGATACGTGAGAATGCCGACAAAAGAAGTGTGTTTGGCGTCATTAACTCTAGACAATACAAACATGAAGTACGCGGAACTGGATCGCAAAAAATACGAAATCAACTCCAAAACAGCTTTTGAGAAATACCTGGGAACATGGCTAGGATCGCCTGCCGTGGAAGCGGACGAAAAACGATATCGGGCTTTAAAACAAAGAAAAGAAAGAGAGAGTTCCGTGGTTAGTAATTTTACCCTTAACACTCTCCAGTCTTTCGTTGTAACGAGTCGAAAACCATCAGTTCGGTCAGCTATTTCGGTCCGTTTGTGATCTTAAATAACCAGAGAAGTGCGGTGTTGAGTCGACTGTTGAAGAATATGTACAAGAATAAACTTCTCCGTCTAGCTCCCAATGTTCACAGCAAAGTCAGTAGCAATACACCAAGTGTCTATATATGGCTATGACGCCAAAACAGATTATTTTGCACTTAAAAGCAGAAACAGCTGGCAGAAGCAGATCGAGTGTAGTGAGTTTTACTAAAGAAAGGAGACAGCCGCAAGAAAGTACACCCCGAGCCGATTGAAAGTAGCTAGATGTAAAGAGTTTTACCAAAAAAAAAAAGAGACAGCAGCAAGAAAGAACGGAGTGAAAGTAGCTAGATGCGTAGATGCTAAGCGCGATCCAAAGCAGCAGTAGCCGAGCGTGCATAGAAGAACTTTGTACTGCTAGTAATATATTAGTAAGCAAGAACCACAGTATACCGTGTAGAAAGTATAGAAGCATTGAAAATACGTTAGAAAGTAGAAGAAGCTATAAAGTAGGACCATAAGCAGAGAGTAGGTGCGGGACGCTGAAGAAGCAGTGGATGAGAGAAAGCCAGACTTAGTGTTGACAGATGAATGAACAGACACCTTCAGCAACAGCAAAGTCGTTGGTAGAAACAAACTAGGAACAAAGAGGACAAACAGAGAAACAGCGTTGACAAAATGAAGAGTAGACTCGATAGAAGAAAGGATAGATTTGCATTCATCAACCTAGATGGGGCACGAGAGGAGGACGTGTGAGCAAGATTGTTTTATTGAAGAGCCATTGAGACTGAAACACCCGTCACATCTGTTGTGGGAAGAGAAGCCATGACGAAAGAGGTAACCATTGAGGGAGACATAATCCAATCTAATCCGGGTCTGCGTATATAATGGTGATCGCAGCTTCTCAAATGCCGTGGTCTACGCTGCAGGAGATTGATCCGGTAACAAACCTTGTTTGCCGTGCCGTGAAATCCCGTGTCAATTGTCTGCACACTGTTCCTCGTTGTTGCTGCGCTACTTTCAGTGCTTGCACAAATTTTCTACTTAGACTGGGAGCCTTTGTATGATCATCGTGCGTATAGTGGCCACCTAAAATGCGTACAAGCATTCTCATTAAAGGTATGTACTCTGAACGTGTCAGCAGACTCTTCTCAGTGCCAGACGTTTGTGTTGTTGCGATTCGTGCTAGGGGGTTCCTTATCATCGACCAAACACTGTTTTTTACCTGAATATCTTTTAGCTTTTTTTCATTATTTTGAACTAGCAACACCATAAGCTTGTCATGAAATGCAGTCGAGAGAGATGCATTACCGAGTCGTGAGCTAATGTACTGCAATCGTGCGTCAAGGCCTAAGTTATCAGTCTTCTTTTTCAGCAAAGCCAACGTCCTGTAGAACACTGCCGGGTTGTCGTTGCCACAGGGTTGTGGGTCATTTTTGTCATTTTCAGAGAAAGTTGAATATGCTGTGTGCTGTTCGAACACATCTGCTTGTAATAGTTCGTTGATTGGCAAACTTCTCCGCAGTTCTTCTGCCCCAGAGTCATGCAGACTGCTGCTGAGCCCAACAATGATTCGCAGGATATCAAGCAGTCTAGGAATCGAAGAAACCAAGCAAGGACCTGAATCCCCAAATTGATCCACTGAAACCCTTTCCAATGTTTCTATGTTTTTTTGTACGGTTGTTTCTAGAGCAGGTCCCTTAAGTTTGAGCAGCTGTTGCTCAACCGAGTCTGAAGGCATGTCTCCAATTACATCGATGACATTCAACACTAATGATGCATATGTACACTCGTCTGGAATCTCCACGCCGATAGTCAGGTGTATGGATGGAGGAGGTGGTGTGCTCACAGAAGGCGCTGTCAATGCATCTCTTTTAATTGCTGCTGCTTCCTCTTTCGTTTTGGCTTCGTGGATCAGTCCTGATGGGATGTACAGCACGTCCCCAGCTAAGAGATCGACCACTACGGGAGGTGTTGAGGAATTTTTTTTGGTTTGTAACTCCTCAATCTGCGTTAGCGAAGGCTTAAATTTGAGATCAGCTCTACTCAGTGGCACTATCGTCCCTGCAATGTTCCAAGTTTTACTTCCACTTAACTGCACAATTATGCTCTCCATATAGTCCCAGTGTGCTTCAAACGCCTGAGAATTGCGAGGCAAATGCACCAGAAAATCGTCAGAATATGCCGTCACCGGGTAATGATAGAGATTTAAAACTATACCTGATTTCCCCCACTTGGAGTAAGATACATATTGATATTAACAGGGTACCCAAAGTCTCTTGTGAGATCAAGAGCAAACTTTCCAATGGCCGTAACCCGCATATTTACTTTGTTAATCAGAAACGAGAACTTGTGTTTCTCGACGACGTGACGAACCTGGCGGGCGTATAAACGCAGACACAAAAGTCAAAATCACGAAAAAATGAGTAAGATATGAATCGTTTAGTAGTTGTCAAGAATAAAGAGCATACACAACTTACCATATCTGGGTCAAGAGGCGCATTCCCGATGCCGTCTTGTTTTTGCCTAACTTTGTCAAGCGGTAGCATCGCAGTCCACCAATCACCATCTGAAAACACAACGAACACAAAAATAAGTGCGTTACAATAGTGGTGTGATCAAATGATAATGACCTGGGCCTTTTTGTCTGCGGATAATCTTGATGTCCTCCTCTGTTGGACCACGAGGAGCCTGAGACTCGTGGTAGCACTCACCGCTACCAACCCTGTGTGTGGGGACTGGCCGCCCATATAAACCATAGTCCAAACTGCTAACATGTGTTAGTGATGCCAAAAGGTTGCCTACATCGCTGAGCGCCAACAATGACCCGAATCGCTTCGGAGATGCAGGGTTCCTAAAATTTATGTATTGGTGTTAAGCAGAAGGTCGTTTCCTCTGAATTGCGAGAGAGATATTACTGAGCTTACGGTTTAAATCGTTAAAGTATACGTTCGGGGTGACCTAATATGGACGTGTTTGTTTTTTTGCTCCCAGGCATGCATTATTCGAATGGTGTCTTTGCCGTGTGAGCCAAATAGAACCCTCCAAGAATCAGAAAAGTCTCGGAAGAGAGACACGTCAAGTCCGTCGGGATAATTATTGTGCGCTTCGTGAGGAGAGTTGCCATTGGTCCTGGTCCCTGCAAGAACTACCACCGCAAAAAGAAGCATACCAGATAGGCCTCTCCCCTCCATCCAATCCCCATTATTTTGGCGCTAGTTGCTTTGGAGCAGAAGAGGTATAAAGCAAAAATAAATCTCGAGAAATCCGACGCCTTTTCGGTCTGTTCCCGGTCTCGTTCTGCTCGTCTAAATAGCTGCTTTGCCCGACCCGCTTTGCGTTGACCTTGAACCTAGCCATTCTAATCGGGGAATATGGCTGACGCCGGAGCCGACACGCGCCTGCCCGTCACAGTCCTGAGTGGGTTTCTTGGGAGCGGAAAGACCACGCTTCTGAAACATTTGTTAGAAAATACCGACGACTTAAAGATTGCCCTCATTGTGAACGACATGGCGGAGCTGAACATCGACGCTGCTCTGGTGAAAAAGAAAGGCGCCTCTCTTTCACAAATGGAAGGCGAAGATGGGAAGATGATTGAACTTGACAATGGTTGCATTTGCTGCTCATTGCGACCAAATATGATAAAAGAAGTGAACCAACTGGCAAAGGCAGGAAAATTTGACTATCTGGTCATTGAATCATCAGGGATATGCGAGCCAATGCCGATCGCGGAAAGCTTTCTCGACTATGCAGACCAAGTAATCCTCGATGCTGATGACGAAGGACAAGAGGAGAATATTGGCGTCGAAGGCAAAACCGCAGGAAGTGGGTCTGCCCGACAGGTTGGCGAGAAAGAAGCATTTGCAATGCTGTCGAAGATTGCACGGCTTGACACAATGGTGACGGTTGTCGATGTCACAAGATTCTGGGAGTATCTGAAGAGCCTCAACACAATAATGCAGCAGTATGGAAAAGACAAAGTTTCCGAGGAGGAGGGCCAACGATCAATCGCTAATCTCCTAATTGATCAGGTTGAGTACGCAAACATAATTCTTCTGAACAAGGTTGACTTGATGAAGGGCAAGGAAAAGGAGCTAGAGCAGGTAAAAAAACTTGTGGAAAAGCTCAACCCAGGAGCGAAACTTATCGAAACCACGTTTTCAAAGATTGACACAAAACGTGTCCTGAACACAGGTCTGTTTGACCCCGAAAGCGAGTCGATGAGCGCAGGTTGGGTCCAGGCGATGCGCGACACGCCAGAAGGGGGGCAGGAGCAAAACGGGAATAAATCGACCCAGGTATCACGAGAGGCAAAAGAGTCGCAGCGGGGCAGCAAAGGCAATGCAGGAGAACTTGGTCATGGGCACGGTCACGGGCATGGGCATGGACATGGGCATGGACAAAGCAGTCCCGAACACGGAAAAAATGGGCATAAATGCACCACAGGCTGCCAACAAAATGAAGCACACCAGCACTCTGATCACTATGGTATCTCATCTTTTATTTACCGCAGGCGAACACCATTTCACCCCGAACGCCTCTACAAAATATTGGATCACAAGGATGGCATTCCGTGTGTGATGCGTAGTAAAGGGTTTTGCTGGCTGGCCTCCCGAAACAAAACATTGGTAGAGTGGAACATGGCTGGACGTTTGTGCCGACTCGAATCTGGAGGAATTTGGTTTGCTGAAGACAAGGATTTCAAGCAAGATTTTGCCGATCAGCCTGAAGTCCTGGAGAAGATTTTAGCAGATTTCAAGGGTCCGTGGGGAGACAGACGCAACGAACTTGTCATGATTGGCGTTGGAATGGACCAAACGGCTGTAGAAAAGATTTTGGACGATGCCCTTTTGACGGAGGAAGAGTTAAAAGAAGGGCCATCCAACTGGAGCAACTATGATGATAAATTTCCAGTCTTTGTAGAAGAAGATGAAGAATGAGATCACAGCGAAGCAGCGCATAGTGTACGACGTAGGGCAGTTGCCGCTGCATATCGGGCATACGCACGTTGATGGAATCTCGCTGCTCCCGATTATATCAGAATAATATTTTGGGGAAAAAAATCATACATATGGGGCCACATGCATGCATGAGCCTTTAAATGAGTTTTGCCTAAAAAAGCAAAAGCCGAGCACAACAAAGGCCAAGTAGCCAGCGTTTGAAAGCTAGATGCGCGTGCAGCGGCGGCAAAGCGGGCCTAAGGCGCAGCATTGGAGCGAGATGTTCAGTAGTGTAACCGTGCATATAGTGCATGCTGAGCTAGCACGCCTGCCTTAACATGCTGCTGGCTGCCGCGGCGGCGCCAACATATGACAACGTACATGATAAAATGCCATGATCAGATCAGACGCTATAACATGCTCTTTTTAAGTGTTGCACAATTTTCACATTTTACATCATTTCAGGATCTAACCCACCGCCAAATTTATCCTGATCCTTGTTGTTGTTGTTGTTGTTATTACAAGGAAAGATTTTGGTGTTATCAAATGGTCCTGATGATGATATCTCTGATGGTAGCTGGGTTTGTTTCGTAGCTTTATACGTGCTATTGTTGTTGTTGTTGTTATTGTTGTTATTATTATTCATATTCTTGTTATTATCGTTTGAACGTGCTACTGCTGGACTTGTGCTGCTGTTGCTGTTGCCTGTGCTCTTTTCGGCCTCTTCTTTCGCCACAGCTGTTTCTGTTAATATAATAATAATAAGTATCAAATAACCATTACCATAAATGTCCATAATAATTAACATAGCTAACAGTGTTTATTAGCAATCCTTTTTTCAGTTTTCTCACATGTTTTTCACTCACTGAGAGTTTTTCCCTTGTTCTTCTTCATCGGAATCTAGTTCCGATGCCACAGCACAGCACAGCACCAACAAAAATAGAGACCAAGAGGGGCGGGGGAGGATGGTTGGTGGCGGGTACGATACATAAATAAGTGTGTGAGAAGGCAGGGTTTACGGCATATTAACATACAATATACCGACGTACAATATATTTTATCGTATAGTAACAACTTACTTGTGTTGAGTGTCTTGAATGCATTCATGACCAATGTGTGTGCCTCACCTCGTTTTGTGTCCAAAGTACGTCTTTTCACTTGACGAAGTCGCTCGCGGATCTGTTTTGCGTACTTTTTACCTTCTTCAAAGTCTTTGATCCATTCTTCCATCTTTATTTTTGATGGAAATATCAATGTAGCGAGGTCTTGAGAGCTTGATAGTTCAATACCGAGTGGATTTCGTCGAGATTTTTCGAGTCGTGCTGCAGCAAGTGACATTTTGCCCTTGTATTGGTACGAAGGACTTGTCCACATAAGCAAATCAGAAAATAGAAATATAATTCTTTCTTTGTTACGAATACTTCCAAACATGCCTGCTGTAACTTTAAGAAGTGCATCTTCTCTTATCATTTTTCTATCTGGTTTTATCAATGAATCAAAATCTCCAGTAATACGTGATTGAACTTCAAGCGTTTTTGACATGTTGTCTATTTCACGTTTTCGATCGTTAACATGATTTGCAATCTCTTCTGCTTTTGCTAGTGCTAATGCCAGGTTCCTATACTCTTCGTGTTCCGGCCAAGTATACCTGAAAATTAGCTGAAAATTAGAATAGCTAGGAATGTATGTGTTCGCGTTCGGGTTAGGGTTCGGGTGTTGATGTGCATCTGTCTGGCTGTTTGGTTTGGTTTGGTTTGGTTTGGGTGAGAGATGTCAGATTGTCATTTCCTTGTCTTGAAATAAAAACGAACAATTTGGAAATTATTTCTTTACTTTTTGAGTTCCTTGAGGAGCAAGACATAGCGAGGAATACGTTGTACAGGTCCGATAAGATAACCTGTGATCTCCATTGTCGCCTTTTTCCTGGCAGCTTTGAGAAAATTCGAGAATTTTCTATTCTTCCGCAGACTAGATAACGTTTCGATAATCTTGCTGTAGTTGTTAATGTACTCTGTGTAAATCTTTAAAAAATCTGCAAATTTGAGAAAGCATGCTCCTACGTCCTCTGTCTTGCTTAGATAGGGCAGGAATACCTCGTGAAACGCATAAATGCTCTTGACATCTGAAAACATTTTCTTGAAATCATTCTTTGAAACAACTCCTTCCATTGGGTTCACATACGACTCCATTAAGGCTTCTAAAGAACGTTTGTAGCTCTCTTCTGATGATATTATCTCATTTCGAACAGGGATTCGCTTCTTTTTCGCTTTTTCTATCCGCTCTGAAGTCCATTCCTTTTCCTTCTTATCGCCATTTTTTTGCATGCTCTTTGGGAGCAATGTACTCAAAAGACCAGACGACTTCTTTTCATTTTTCGGTTCGCTGGCTTTGGCACCCTCTCCATTTGTCAATGGAGATGGCCCGGTGGCGCCTGATGCCTTGGCCGGCTTGTCGGACGGGGTAGAGAGATTAGCCGCGGCAGTTTTTATAGTAGGGGGTATGATGGCAATATGGATCCTTCCGAGACCACAACTGGTCAAATCTTGACTCGCACTGCCACTGCAACCTTGTCCACTGTGTCCACCTCCTTTTGCATTGTCATTGTCATCGTCGTCGATAATAGGCTGAACAGGATACCATGCGGACCAACACACATTGGGTACCCCATTACACCCACTGTAGGCCTGCATGCACTTGAGACTCGCCTCTTTACTGATCAAAACCCGACCTACCAGCTGTCGTTCTTTGGCATTGTATAGATCGAACCGCAGCTGGAACTCAAGGCTCGACGGCATACCCCCAAACACGAGGCTTTTTTTCCACTTGGGATTCGGTCCCTCACTTAGGGGTGTCTTGGCCTGGTACCCTTTCCAGACCGACTTGGTGGCAGAGTCCTGCAACGCACAGTTGACAAAGGAATGCGACCCTTTAACATCGGTTGCAGACACTATCACCACCTTGATCTTGTGTTTCACGCTCATGCTGACCTGAACTTCCGACTAGCCCCCCTTGACTATTCTCGCCGCCTTTTACTTGCTGCGTAGACTTGATTCCAGGCTAAGTTACAAAGCACAGTAGATTTCCAGACGCCACGAGTGTATGATCGTCGCACCAGCAGCTTGCGCGAGCCAACTTGTGAAGGAAAGGGTGGGAAAAGCACGTCTCCCCCACAGTTCTTGAGGGCTTTGCCTTCGCTTTTCACGTCGTCCGCTCGAGCTACGATAGAGATGTTGTGAGTTGAGCAGCCAACTCAGAACCAGCTCTAGCCGACTTTTTACTCATCTCAATTCTTCTTTCTTGCTCTAGCAACGTGTGTTTTCGATCATCAGAGGAAATCAGGCGTTTAGGTCCAGGGTTAAGACCGTCCCCACCCGCGAAGAGGTTTGCTTCAGAAAAGCAACGGTCGTGCTGGTCGCGTTCTAAACCAATCGAGCAATGAGTACAGTTCAACACGGAATTCGGCGCAGCAGGAGAAGGGCACTGACAGATTTGTCACTCAACGTTAAAAGGTAGGCATCTTGCAGCTACTTGCATCAGGTCGTGTCCAAACTTAACAAGTGTGCTTTTGTTTGTTTACCCCGATTAGCCCTCCGAAGAAAGCGAAGCGGGAGGCGAAAAGGTCAGCTAGCGGTGTATCAGAGGTAGTATCTTTTGTATCGAACGCAATTCTCGTAACAACCCTGATTGCATTTTTTTCCAAACAGCAATTCTCGGTCGAGCTCATCTCGACTTCAGAGCCTGCAGCGACCCCCACAGTCTTCTCTCCTGAATCACACACGGCCAGGAGAAAACGACCGAAACGGGAGTCTAAAACAACATGGTCAGAGAACGTTACCAACCAGGAATTCGGTGGTGCAGTGATTCTCGGAGAAGAGGCCACTTTTGGGAGCAATGAGGAACAGACCGACTCGAACTCCGAAAACTCGAGAGGGGCTCTGGACATCTCTATCGACACGGACGTTTTCTTCGGAGAAGAGGCGCCAATAATAGGCAAGATGGGGATACTGAACGAGGAAAACTTCCTTGCATCATCGCCGGAAACAGCAAAAGGAACGGGAAGCAAACGTGAATCCACATCCACGACCAATACAGTTTCTCTGCCTGTTCTTCAAAACAACAGGACAAAAAAAACAAAAAAAAATGCAAAAAGAAACAAGAAAGTTACGTTAATCGAGACTATAGAGCAGGCTGCCCTTGATGCCAAAACAATAATTGGAGCTGATGAGCTCATAACACCAACTGGGGACATGGGAATAAAAACAGCAGGGCCATCTTACGCCCAGCAACTTGCAAAGGAGATGCTCCAGCAAGAGAAAAACGCAGACATCGCCGCAGAAGAATACCTAGCACGCACATCGGTGTGCAAAAAGGCGTGCTGTGCGAATTCGGATGTTGCATGGTCGCAGCATTTTTTGAAAACACTACTTGGGCGAAGGAATAAAGCTTCCAAGAGTGCCACGGGAAAATAAAGCTAACAAGTAGGCTTCTGAGCTCCCGGATGGCATATGAGTAGTGGTTGTACGTACCTACGTACGTATGCAATATATGGGGGTACTAGAACCTCTGTAGCTACCTTATTATGTGCGCTTTCAAAATGCATTCGCTGCGGCAAAGGCGGCATGCAGCAGCAGATTGAATTAAACACTAAGTACGTATACTTGTAGCGGTTGGCGGGCATAGGCCGGCATGCACGACGGGCGATAGCTAGAGAGAGAGAGAGAGAGTGCATGTGACAGTGCATCTTTTATACGTGTTCCCCGCACCTTTGCATGAATGCCTATCGGTACCGCAGGTCAGCTTTATGCCCCAAAAACGTTTCGGCGATCGGTAGCCACGGCACCGTTATTGCGTCAAAATTTATCTATGTAAACCTGCTTTGTTGTCGTTGCCTGTGTTTGAATTCGAATTTGAATTTTTGTTTGTGTCTGTGTCTGTGGGTGAATGTCCCCAGAAAGTGAATCCTACCAGAGCTGCAGCAGCTAACATTGACACACCCCATCTGAAAGCGTTGCTTTTCGATATCGATGGAAGATATTTTGAGATAATTCGCCATTGATTTGATCGTTCAGTTTCTTTGCTGGTGTTGCTGTTACTGTAACTATTATTATTATTATTATTATTACTATTAGGACTAAAAGTATTACTACTATTCCAGTATTCTGTTGTAGTATTCTGATTTGGCATAAATAACGATCTCTTGGCACTGGGACTGCGACTGTTACTGCTATTGTTGTTGACATTACCATTACCATTACCATTACCATGGTTGTGGCTGTGGCTGTGGCTGCCGTGACTGTGGTTATGACTGTGAGCACGTGCACTGTGACTGACAACATTCATGTTTGTCGCTCCTAATAAAAATTAAATAAAATGTCATGTTTAATGTTAATAGCCTGTGAATATGATAACATATGTGATGATGCACACAGCACAGCACAGCACAACACACAAACGAAATAAATGAAATAAACGTGACAAAACGTACTTTGGAGATATTTATTATTATTATTATTATTATTATTATTTCTTTTGGTGTCGGTGTTTATGTTGCTTCGACGTGGTGACACAGGTGTCTGTGTTTCTTGAGGCATAGTATATTTTCGTACTGTATAAGAACCACCTGATGAACTCCATCGAGTGTTGACAGGTAAAAACTCCATAACAGTATGATGAGGAAACTTAACCTCATGACATTCTTCAACATTCTTGTCTGAAAAATAGCAATATAGTAATTGTAGTACAGTTCCATGTGCCACTACTAGAACAGGAGCACTTTGTTGTTCTATTTCAATAAGTGCTGTCTCTATACGTGCACGGACATCATCATAACTTTCACCACCAGGCCACCGTGTGTGAAATCTGTCATTTCGCCATCTTTTATGAAATTCTGGCATTGTTTGTTTTGCCTCTTCAAACTTTGCACCTGTCCATCCGCCTTTCTCCATAGGTATGAGCTCTATATACTGTTCAACACTGCCTGCCCATGCCACATACATTGACGTTTCTCTTGCACGGCGAAGTGTAGAAGTAAGAATTTTAATTTTGGTTTGTTTTTTTCGATCGACACGGCCATCAATCATACGAGGCAGCTCGTCAGAAGGTACCTGTTAAGTTAAAAGTCAAAAAAATGAGTTCGAAAATAAATCAAAAGAGTCAAAAGAGACAAAAGAGACAAACTATCACTTCATTTACAACCAATTTACAACTAATTTCACACCAAGATGTTCAAAATGTTCCAGAGTCAAGATTCAAGGTGAATAAAATAACACCCGAAATAATCTCGTCGATTGAGATTTCGATTTTGAATATAAATATCTTTTTCTGTGTGTGAGTGTATTTTTGAATTCTTTTTTCCATTCTCTTCTAATAAGATTGTCACTTTCGAGCATCTCCATTTCGACATTATTCGTGTTATTATTATTTATCTCATCGAAGACATTGTAACAACTTTTGCTTTTTATTTTTATTTTATTTGGAGCACTCTTGTTTTTCTTTGCTATACTAGAACTAGTCTTTGCAAACCACTAACATTCGTTCGTGTCAATTACATTCCCAAATTCAAATATTCAAATATACAAATGCACAAATGTACAAGAGTAATATCAAAATTAAGTGAAAAATAAAAATAAAATGAATACATAATACATAATACATAATACAGACATAATGCATAACATAATTTAAACATGGTGTGAATCATATCGTATGATATCATACTCGTACCGTTGACAGTCCACTTGTTTTCTTTCGGATAAATTCAGAGAGCCATTTTGCAAATTTAGTTCCACGTGCTCCAATCTCTAGCAATGGTGACACTGGCTTTGCAAACATTCTGTTTTCCCCTCCTGTATCAATTTGCTGACCGTGAACACATGCTGATCTGACTAGCCATACAGGACGTCTTTTCGTATGTGATGCCATAAGAAATGGAATTAAAGACTTTGTTATCCGACCATATATACGTGATGTCTGTATTTTGTTCTCATATGGTGATAATTTCATGTAGCTTCGTGTTTTTGTTGGAACAAGTGTTTCATATTCCCGATGACCACCACTCACACTTACACTGCTAATACTAATACTAGTATTGCCAAATCGAGAATTATTATCATTATTTTTACTGCCTTTGCCTTTTCGTCCAGGACCAAGCGAAAAATTATTTAATTTTTTAGCGTGTGCATTTGGTAGTCTTCCGGTCATGATTTTATTGAATTTTTGTATCTGAAGCATGAGATTAGGACTATGAGCAGGACTTATTGTGCAGCTTGTAGTAGGGCTAATTGAATGTGAGTCATTTTGATCATCACGATCTTTTTTACCACGTTTAGCTGGTGCTGACCGATATTTGGTGCTGGTGCTGGCGTTATGCGTAATAACACTATGCATATTGACACTGTTTAAAACACGATTACCTGTACCCCTAAACACCATTTCAGGTGAAGATGCAACCCGTTTCATATTACTAACATTTCCATTTCCATTTCCATTTCCATCAGAAGGCAGTGGCCTTGATACGACACCATCTGTGCCGGTACCGGTACCACCTCTTGGACGATTTGAAGTTATTTTAATTGTGTGAGTGTGGGTGTTGGTGTTGGTGTTGGTGTTGGTGTTGGTATTGAAGCACAAACACAAGATTTAGATTTAGATTTGGATTTGGAAAAATTGAATTTCGAAAGTAGTAAAGGTAAAAGTGATAAATCTCTGAAAGGGATTGGTAAATGTTTGCAGTTATTCACAGCTAAAGAAACAATCCAAGACTACAAATGTACACATTGCTGTCCTTCCTCTTCCTCTTCCTCTTCCTCTTCAAAACGTGTAGTAGCCTCAAAACAGATCCTTCTCGGCAAGATACCACCTGTGCTAATAATTCATCTAAAAAGATATGTTCAAGCTGGAATACGGATAAGAAAAATAACCACATCTGTTCAAATTCCAAAAAACCTCACACTTGAGACATTTGCATTTCATCACAATAGCGATAACGATGTCAAGAAAAAGGAAGAGAAAGGAGGAAAATCTTCAATATTTTTACCAGCACAGCTTGAGCCTGATCCTGAGCTTGGTGGATTAAGACAGTCTGAGCAGCACGAGTTCGTTAGTCTCAATTTGGATCGATATCTTCACCTTTTATCCCCTCCAAATGATGATCTACAAACGCAGCTAGGTTCAGGATCTGCTTTTCAAAAGAATTTTTTTTGTGATGTGCGGGATAAGTACGGGAAATGGCGAGAAGCAGAAGTTGTCAAAACTGTCAAGACTCACTATGCCTCTGAAATTGGCTCTAAAATTGTAAATAAAAATTCGGCAGTAGTTGTTCATTTTCTCCAATGGGATAAGAGATGGGATGAAACAATTGAGATTGGGGAAGAGAGTAGCTATCGTTTTGCGCCATTTCATTCTTATTCAGTTATGACAGGCTCGTCGACAGCCACGTCCACGTTGACATGTGCGTGTTTTGCTGTGAATGACAAGGTAGCTGTTTACGTCGTTAAACAACATCAAGGTCAAGTTAGAAAATGGGTTTTGGGAACTGTTCTTGACGTACAAGTCAGTCAAGGACAAGTAAAAGTTTGCTACAGTTACAGTGATGATAGCAATAGAGATAGAGAATCAATAAAATATGAATATTGGTTTCATTCCAATTCAGGTGAAATCATGACTATTTCTGCAGCAGTGTCATCAATTGTCAAACAAATCCAAATCCAAAGCAACAATAGAAGCAACAGCAACAACACTCAAGTTAAAAAAACTGAGAGCCGACAAAATATTTCAAAAAATGTTTTGGATTATGATTTTGAGTTGTTTGGTGTTGTGTGTCATGTTGGTAGCATCATTGGGGGGCATTACATTGCATATGTTCTACGTGCGGATAAAAACTGCATTAAGGGGGGACGTTGTTGGTATTTTATATCAGATACACGTGTTCGAAAAGCAAGTGAGGAGGAGGTTTTAGGTCGTCAAGCTTATCTTTTGTTTTACGAACGTGTCGTATCACTATAGTGTGGCACAAACGAGCAAAGCTAGAGCAAGAAGAGCAAGAGCAAGCTAGAGCAGCGCTTTGAATAGGCTTAAGTTTGATGGTGGTTATGATGTTTATAGGCAACAATAGCAATTACTCACTAACGTACACACGTATACACTGTACAATACGATACTATACGTATGCATATATGTGTGGCTTGTGGCTTGCGATGTGTACAAATATCAATACGTAATAAGTGTTCTGCTATATGCTTTTTCTACACATCACATTGCATCGCCAATTTGTCAAGTTTGTCAAAATATTTCTGACTCGTAACTATTACTGGTATTTGCTCACCAGTACTGCTGGTGACATCTGTTGGTGCTAGTGCTAGTGCTGGTGTTGGTCTTGATGGTATCGAACATGCCTTACTAAGTGCGAAAACACCTGCCATAGTAAGTCCTCCTCGCGTTCCAGATTCGTTATCATCAAACGATTTGAGCCACTCACAGATACTGGTAACACCATCACTGTTCGCATCTGTAAGCGATAAAAACTCGTCTGCAAATGCGGCAATGTTGTCCTCAGCACCTAGATCTAAATTGGAGTTACCTTTTTTTGTTTGCATGTCTGGTCTTTTGCGCATAAAAGATTCGAACTCAAATCGACTCAGTGTGTTGCTATTATCTGTGTCAACTTGTCCAAATATCCATATCATCTCTCGAATTGACGCAATCTCGATTGCAGCTGGAATGGCTACGTCTTCGGTTTTGATACCTGTACCACTACCACTAGGTGCTTTGGCTCGTCCTCGTGCTCGTGCTGCTGAGATGCTATTTTGGCTGCGGAGTTGTTCGACCATAGAAGATAAAGCTTCTACAGAGCGGAGCAACCTGTCAATTTTGGCCTCTAAATTGTCATAATTGGCGCAGGATCCACGGGCCTCATGGCTGTTGCTGTTTGTGAACCGCGACTGGTCGAAAATCATGAGGGTTTTCTGCTCTGTGTCATAAAGAGCCACTCCGATGGCCTTCGTAGAAAATGAAATGTAGCGTCAAGTCAGAAAACACATTCATCAGCTTGGGGGTTGAGGGGATCCAAAGGAGGTAAAAGGGAACATTCCTCGCAAAAAAACACTCACCAGCAAAACAAGGAGGGGAACGATTATGATGGCTGCCATTATCGATCGGGGAGATAGGCCTGGATCGGTCATTTCTTCTCTGTAATTAATCCTTGGCGGGACACTTTCTTCAGCGGCCATTTCTTTTGGATTTGTAGGAGGTTTGCCTCTTGCAGGTGATCGTGCCGACATCTATCATCTCATCTCTTTTTGCTTTTGAGGTTGGCGGG
>JACKZZ010013244.1_pt1 | contig 20867 bp, 3 predicted proteins | sample 8027871 | NCBI WGS metagenome assembly JACKZZ01 (sample SAMN15724774, study PRJNA655200) | protist metagenome | isolation source: fluorescence activated cell sorting (FACS) single amplified genomes of... | place: USA: West Boothbay Harbor, Gulf of Maine | collected 2000-07-19
TGGCAGTTTGATTGGCTCCAACGGATCTTCTTTTGAAAAAAACGGGACAACTCCAGACGGAAATAGCTTTCAAGAAGTGGCTTTGTCTGATGGAACGGTTTTGAGTTTGCCGCCAATCACTTCCGCTGGCACTCTTGTGGGTGGTTGCCCGAGTGGCAGACAAGAGTTTCATTACATGAATCCCAATGGAAGTTACACCACTTGTGGGTCTTCCATTTTCACTATAAAGGAAGATCCTTTTTCGTCCGACTGTCAAGCTTGGCAACGATGGTTATTTCTTTTGGAACGCAATTTTTTTGCTTATCCCACTATGATGGATATCTGGGGCCATGTCGTGGGGTGTGCAAAAAAAAACTGGCTGATTATCGATACGATGCTGACTGATGCTGTATGTGAACCTCAGACTCTCCATGGTGGTGACTCAGGCAATATTAACAAAGATGAATTAGGTCAAACAGTGACACGATTCGATCAAGATATTCATAATCCTAATAGTACCTCAGGCCCTGGTCTCGACAGTCCATCTGATTTTGCGAATGAGCATTCACCTGCAAATGCTTGTCAAACTGCGCGATCGAGTTTCGGGAACCGACCGAGTTTCACGAACGGGTCTGATCATAGCCGAAGATCATATAATAACACGGGCATCGGAGGAGCAACTATTCACCGTCGCCCTGTTCAGGCACCGTCAACCTATCGCCGTTTGAGCACTCAGGAGGGTACGTCCCCTACCAGAATCCGAAGATTGAGTATGAACACTGGTACCCTCTCCACTTTTGGATCGATTGATACCGAAGCTTCCGTCTCACTAAAGAGGGCGAGCTTGACATCCTTGACAAATCGCTTGGGAAGTTCTGATAATGTGACGGGGTCGATTGCATCGAGTCTACGGCTACATTCTCAATTTACAAATGTTAATTTTTTAAGCCCAAAAGCGATAACTACAAACGCCATTCTGCTTAACACGAGTTTTTTGAACAACAACTTAAAAACACCACTTGGGGTCGATGCAGTAATTCAATGTTTAAGTGACGTAATGAGGAGGGTCTCGTTTGCGCCGACTGCGAGTTTGTATTTGGGATTACTGAGGAAGCTAGCAGGCTCGCCAGAGTCATCAAACTCAATATTAATGTCCAGCAATGCTTTAAATAATGTGGCTCAAATTGAACGCCTAACGCAAGAAGATTTACAGGATCCGAAAATTGATAATTTGGAAATACCAGTCACTAGAAAGATTCAGAATTCGCAGAAAACGGAACCAGCTAAGACGTTGTCGTCATCGGTTCCAAAAGAGACTCAGAACATTGATGGTGATTTACTAGTTAAAGCAGATTCAAACACTGATAATACCGATCCTCCCACTACTATGGTTGCATTGAATCAGCTACATCCAGAGTACAAGGATACAAATGCATCTTGCAATCTCTTCGAAAACAACGGTATACCCGTCCAGTCAGAATCTCTTCAGAGGTTGCAGCGTCCCATGACGAATATCATTTCCTTAAACCTCCCCAATCGAGGTATTCGCCGGTTAGATCGCTCAATCCTTGCGGGACTTGTGCAGCTACAGAGTCTCAATCTCTCCTTTAATTACATTGAGTCGCTCACTCATCTTGGAAGTAGTCGTGAGTCAAATGATGTTGGTGATGCGGCTAGTATGACTTGTTGCTTTCCTCAATTGAGGAACTTGAATCTCAGTTACAACTTGCTCCAAAAGATTCCGCCACAAAGGATGGTTAGACTCGAAAGCATAGAGACGAAGGATTGCAAGATTGGTCCGTCTGATGGTACTACTAAAAATAAGCCGAAAAAAATCCCCTTCACTTACTTTCCTCGCTTGGAAGTGCTCGACCTCCGTTGGAATTCCATCTTAGCAGAAAACACACTTGTTGACAATTATCCGAACTCAACCGCCAACGGTTCAGACGTCAACAATGTTTTCAGCAGCAGTTACAGTAATGCAGACGTTGAGTATCATGGTCTCAACAATCCGGTGGGGTCTCAGTATATTACTAGTTCACTAACGAATCTTTGCAAGGATTTGAATATTTTTTCTCGAAAGCATATTAAATCGTTGTATTTGTTCGGCAACCCTATCACATCCGATAATGAGACCGATGTTGAGAGCATGAACTGGAACGAGGGCGCTGCTGAAGAGGGGTTTTCAGAACCTCTCCCAGCGCTCACTGAAGCAATCTGTCTTCCATCTTTCCCCAAGTCGCCAACGCCTCTGTATTTCTCCTTCTTTTTTGAAAACCTTTACTTTCCCGCGATTTTGGAGGATTTCGCGGGGGACTTAGAGTCGGGTAGTTTGCTCTTAAATGAAGTAGTGCTGGCCTGCCGCCGCGATCAAGAGCGAATAAAGAAGGTGGAATCCGGAAGTATTGGTATCAGTAGGAGTTTCCTGAATCTGACAAATTGCCTAAATAGTTCGGAATTCGCCAGTTGGAAAGACGGTCTGCTGGCCAATCTGACGCAATATATATTGCTAGCGTTGGATTATGGCAGATACGCCTTTTTAAATGATGAGGATCTGCTGATGACTGGGATTAGGGATTTGAGCAAAATTGCGCAGCGTAAAAAACAAAACACAGATCGTAATCGAAAGTTGATTTCCAATCCATTGCTGCAGATCTTGAATGAGCACTACTCGGGTACGACTGGGTGTAATACCGGTGTTTCGGTTAATACGCCTTTGCGCTATATGTCGGGCGATCATACTCCCTTGGGGTACGCGACTCCCCAAGGGTCGGTCACTCCGGGGGGTATGTCGAGCTTTCTAAACGCAGGCGAGGCAAGCTTGTTCGAGTCTGCTCCGCCGATGAAATATCGCTTTCTCGACGGCCATCCAGTGAGAGCCGGGCGGAGTTTTCAGGTGACACCTAAGATGTTTGAAATCATAACCAAATCTGTTGGGTTAAGCGAACTTTTCGGGGGCAGAGAGCTAAAGAAAATTGTTGATGATTTATCAAAGAGTTCGAGGAAATTGGGCAATAATAATAAATGTCCCTCGAGTCTGACCGAGTCGGTTCAACTATTGCCACATAATAGTTTGAGGCGGGAATTTTTGAACAATTTGAAAGATAACAACAACAATAGCTCGGGATCAGCTGGCGACGAATTTAGCTGCCCACCAATGAGTGTCGCCAGTACACCCTTAACCAGTCGCCCGCAGACGGCACAAGGTCATATTAATAATGGGCCACCCGATTCTCCGTCGTCGCAGGCTAAAAAGGTGGATGAGGAGGAGGCGGCAAAGGAGCGAGAGCGTAGACGACGGATCGAGGAAGCAAAAGAGTTCTATTTACAGAACTCCACAGGGACTACGCGGGTGTCGGCAGTGAAGGAGGCTGATGCGAGTCCCCCCCAATCTAGTAATACTAGTGGTCACACTACCCCAGGAGGAGAGTCGTGTGCTGGTGCCGGTCCTGGACCAAACGCCGTCTGGCGCCGTGAGGGAGGATACTGGGAATCTTTGTCGGGTATACGGTACTATCCGTCGGGCAGTTTCTCGAAAGACGGCTCAGTTTTCTCACCAAGCACGGAGGTGGTGCAGATCGTTCAATTTGTTAGGGAGGTACTTATTAAAGAGTTCGTTAACGGGATGACAGCAGGGCCCTGTAGTTGGAGTGAAGAGAAGAACGATAAATTAGGATCAAGTTCCTCCTCAGAAAATTTAACTTCAGACGGTGACTTAGTTTTAAACCGTAATACTAACAATAGGAGTAAATTAGGCCGATATTATGCTAATTCAATTTCTAGCAGTGATCCAAACATGATTGATACAAAGGCACTGTCAAGTCCGAACACTCACCTCTCTAAGCTTACTGCAAAGATTTTAGGAAAATCAAGGCCAGAAGTTTCTTCTGTGTTGACCAAAGCACAACAACATGGAAATAATGCCAGTAATACTCATGGTATTAATAGTTTCAAAGGAAATCAGAATGTGATAATGCAAGATGAGCTGCATGCCCGCACTCAAGCTGAAGAACAAGGTAAGGAGTCATCAGCCTTACAGTCCATGCTAGGATTGGAGGAAAATCCCTCCATCGATGCGATCCTGTTGGCCTCTTTTTCGTACTTAGAGGAGTCGAGTATTTTGCCATCGGACACCAGTTCCTCACTTGCGGTGGGCTCGGATGCATCTGGCGCACAGAAGAAAAATGCTTCGTCAACGAACAACTTCTATACCGGGCCGGCTCACACTCTAGTTGGGATAGATGGAAAAAAACGACAGGCGTGTGCGGTTTTCAATCACAGTCTCGCAGTGCAGCAAGTGAAAGCCAGATCAAATATTAATAACTTTAATAGTCAATGCGCTAATGTTAAAGGAGCGCCATTTTTTCATTCAAATTTGCCTCCCAATGCCATGAGTGCAGGAGCCATGGACAGTCCGTCGTGCGGTACTCCCTTGGGGCCCGGAGGAGCAGCCATAAGTACGGTATTTTTGAAACAGTTGGAGGCCAACGACCAGGCTCAAGAGCAGGGTCAATCGCCCTCGCCTAAGAAGGGAACTCATGCCAGAGGGAAGCGAGGCTCTTCTTCTGCGGCCGCCAGTAATGATACTTCAACAACTTGGACAGCTAGTGGACCTGGTGCTGGTAGTAGTAAGCTGGGTTCGAAATCGGATCAGCATGGACCAGCTTCTTTGTCTTCGGAAACTAAAAAATCATACAAGGATGATATTTTACCGGACTTATTGCGCCCCTGGTTCGCTGGAAAGAGCGGTTCGGATTCCCAATCGTCTCTGTACAATTTAGTCGAACTCATGCGTAATTTAAATTGCGAGTTGACCAATTACAATGGGTCCAATCTTCTTACCATGACACCTCTTTGGAGCGCCACCTCTCCCCATTGGGTTGACAATCAGCTTAAAAACGTTCTAGAAAAAGACATGCAGTCCTTGATGACGCAGCTACAACATCTGCAACAGCAGAGTTTGGCATGTGGTTATAATAATTCGCCAGGTAAGATGTTTTCTTCTGGGCCTGTTTTGGGAGGCCCTGGCTCGTCACTGACGCCATCCCAGCAACAGCAACAGCAAGCGAATCAAATTGCGCAATTGGAGCTGCAGAAGCAGATGCAGACTATTTCTCAACAAATGAGTGTCTTGAATCAAATTAAACAATCCTCTAGCAATTGCAATCGGTTGAGTCTTAGTTTTCATAGCTGGAGAGTGTATAACATTAATGAGTCTCTTAATAACATTGGGCAAGGAGGCCTCGGCTGGGATTTCAATAATAGCAGTGTAACCTCTGATTTCGGGGTCATTTTGGTGAAGCTGTTGGCAGGAGTTGGGGGCATCGGCAACGCTGGAAGTTTTCATCCTTTAACACGACTGTTAGGAAAGTGGAATTTGAGCAATCTAGAGCACATCAAGGATCCATCATCGGCTCGAAATCTGCAGTATTCGAATCTCACAAGCCGTGCCACCAGTAGAGCTGTATCGCACCAGCCTTCGGAGCTCTATAATTATGGTGGGCCGACGAGTTCTGCTGCTAGCTTGTATCCTTATAACCTCTCCGCGCGCGCTGGCAGCAAAACGAAATTGGGTTCCTTGTTCAAGCAAGTTGTGGACTCGGGGCATTCTTTAAATCGCGTGGCGTTGGCTTTCACACGTCAAATTCAGAACTACAATACGGCTGTGCAAATAAGCTTGAGTCGAAATCAATCCCGACAGGGAAGTAAGACAAAGGATTTGCCTGAGCCGGTTGGCAGTACTGTTACACAAGACGACGCAACGTCACCGAAAACGAATGTCGTTTTCAATCAATTGCCTGAATCGAAAAATGTCGAAGTCGACTACTTTCCAGAAGGAAATCCAAATTCAGCCCAGCAGCAGCACAACGGTATAGGCTTCAATTTTTACAATGCTCTGTCGAGCAAACGACCCTTATCAGCCAGCTTCGCGTCAAATTTTGGCTCGTCCACGACCAGCTTGATAACGATTCTAGTGAAGCAGCTAATGCTTTTTCAAAATCGGCGAGATTCGGGGATTCTTTTATCGAGTTTGAGAAATCCGGAATTGTCGACAGTGCAAGCTCATCCATATTCACCGCAAGCGCCTGCAACACCAAAAGGCCCTCCCCCAGGAATCCGACAAAATCCACTAAGTGATCTCTCGGCGCCATCTTTGGTTTCGCAGTTTCAGTCCGCTTTATTGCAACACCAGTCGAGAGAAGCCTTGAACTCTTTCCAACACGCCGCGAATAATATAGACAGTCTTCCGGAATTCGGTGGCGGAGGAAAATCCGGCTCTTCAGGAAGCCAACCGAGCAGCAGTGCCGCTGGTGTTTTACTCTACAAAGCAGCTGCCACCCCAACTGGCGCGATTACACCTGGCCACGGTGCGCATGTCACCACATTGTCGTTAGGGAATCGTTTGATACTGCAAGCCTTGGATGCGTTTATGGAAGCATTTGTGAGAAAGTTTAGGACGAATGTGAGTATGATGTACTTACCTGGATCAGAGATAAAGGCTCATAATAATCACGTTTCGTCAGATCAGAAACAGAATTCCAATGGTGATTTTACTACTAATTATGGGGGCATCACTTCCAAAGAGCGCGTTTGTGCGGAAATACCCAATTCAAATCAGTCTTTGTCCAATTTTGATGATTCGCAAGCCTTGCTCAACAATGAGCTCATTTTCGCACGTTACGTCGCCGAGTCCGATATCGCCGGGCTGATTGAATCCTCAGTGAAAGCGGGGGTGGCAGCTACTTTGCCTTTCCTGGATGTAACTGTGTCGTCTGAGAGTACGGATTTGAGGGCGGTACTAAATCGAAAGACAGAAGTTTTTCAGTTTTTTCTAAGGCTTCTTCCTGGAATATTGCTGGGCTGTACAACGCTTGGACCTCCGTTTCTGGATGTTGTGGTTTATCAGAAAATCCTTACGAATTTGCCTGGCTATTTTTGTATGACGGATGTCGAATCTTATAGTAACAAGGAATTTATTAATTCCAATTACATGAGTCAATGTGGTCCGGAAAATTTTCATGCTCAGGGCTTACTATTAAATCAAAGCGCGCTCTGTTCTAAAGGAGGCTCCACACCGATGACTCCGCGCTCGGGAGCGGTCAAGAATCTGGCTAAAAACTATCAGACACTAAGTAGAACTCCGGCCGCTAGCGCTACTCCAGTGAGAAGCAGCTCACCAACGTTTGGAAAGAGCGAGGATAAGGGAACGTTGGCCGAACTAATCTCAAAGCAGAGGTCGGATGATCTCAAAAATTATTCTACCGGTAATAGTATCGAGAAAAACACTGTGACTGGCAAGTCGACAGTAGACATTGTTGGCGCAAATACGAGTCTCGAAGATGAAGATGCTAGTTCCCTCCCCCAGTTTGGCCGCATTATGGGCGCTAGCAGGATGGGATCCAAAAGATACGGCTCTAAGGACTCTATCTATTCGGACCCATTAATGAACTCCATTGGGTTAGCCTCACATATTGACATGGACGAGACTAATATGCTGCGCCATGCCTCTGAAAATTTAATCCGAAATGATTATGATAATTTATCAGATCTGAATCAATGTGATCACCTCAGTCTGAAGAAAGGCGCCATTCAATTTGGGTCTCCTCCTGAGGCTGGTCTTGACCCATTGAAGGGTCTCAACCTTTCCACAGGAGAAATCAGAGCTCTGTACCTAGAGGAGTTCTGTGACGTTCCTAAACTACAGAGAACCTTTTTTCAGTGTCTTCTGCCACATGTTCGATATTTAGATTTATCGAATAAACGATTGAGTCTCGTGCGAATGAAGTCGCAGATCTCATCATGGGATGGAGGTCCAAGTTCAGCAAACGTTTCTAATAATAATAATAATAATAATAATATAATAAATTCTTTAGACCGCGGAACTGCTCGTCTTTGGACAATTTTCCATTCTCTAAAGCGTCTGAACGTATCCAACAATAACCTCTCCAATTTAGACTGTTTCTTTCCCATTGCGACGTTGGAAGAGCTGTGTTGCGAAAATAATCGATTGACAAGTTTGAATGGGATTCAAACGCTTTTTCCGAGTCTGAAGAAGCTAGACGGGGGTAGGAACAGAATTCCGGATATACCAGAACTCTACCTCGTGGAGGGACCAGGAAAAAGCGGACAACAATTGTTCCAAGCAGCAGCTGTAGGTACCACTGGACTCGCAACAGGGTCGTCTCAGTCGGGGTTAAATTTAAACGGGTCTGCTACTAGTGGAACTTCAACTAACTATTTCAATCAATTCGAAAGACCAACGGGCGCTGCCTTTGGTCTGAGCACAAACAGCGCATCATCGGATCCCCCTCCACAAATAGCCACTACCCTGTCTCAGTTTCACCTGCAATTAACACAGGTGTCGCTCGAGGACAATCACATCGACTCTCTGGACGGATTCTCGCAGCTGGAAAACCTAATCGAACTCTATCTAGCGCACAATCTTATCGAGGAACTACGCGCCATCTTGGCCCTAAAATCATGTAACCGCCTATTGGTGCTTGATCTGAGCGGGAATCCATTATGTAGCGTGAGCTCGGATGCGGAGCAAAATGACGCTCATAATACAAATTGGGATCCAAACACGAATTTCAACCCGAGCTTGAATACTACTATAAAGAATTTGTCTGCAGAAGCCGCCTCGACGCATTCAACTACTGCAAGTTTAAGCAACATCACTAATTCTAATTCCGTTTATTCCAGTCAGATGACGTTAAAGGACTTCAAAATCGGGTACCCTTCTCCGCCACCGACACCCTCCACGAAAGAGTACCGTTTTTACGCCATTTGGCACCTGTCTCACTTGTCCCAAAAGCGTATAAAGCTTCTGGATGGGCGCCCCATAACTGCGTCTGAGATTGCTGAGGCTCGGGACCGCTTCTCAGGGAGATTATCGATGGAGTTGTTGGAGGAGCGGCTGGGAGCAACACCAAGTTGTTTTTACAGCCGACAGATAGATTTGACCGGGTTGCGGCTGCGCGATTTGGGCTTACTCCTCCAAGATGAAATATTTCCTTCCTTAAGAGAGTTGGTTTTAGATGAAAATCCGGGCCTTTTCAACCTTCATCGCATAGGGCCCTGTACGAAAATGGTGATTCTGAAGTGCTCAAAAACTAAAATAAACTGTATCACGAAATTGGGTCCGATCAGTGGGACGTCTAGAGCAAACATTGCCAATAGTAATTTTACGACATCTTCTGACCAACCTAATTTAAATATTAACACCACTACTACTACTACTACTCTCCAAAATATAGGTGGGACAAGTCTGTTTAATGATGCCAAAAACAAAAATTTTGTGATAGGGGGGAATAGTTGTATGACCGAGTCTCATCATCAGCACGAGTCGTCGAGCCAAGTTCCTCCTTCGAATACTGAATCGGGTGTCGATCTTGCTCGCGCGGGTTGTGGTATCCATGCTTCGCATCAATTGCAAGTGCTTGAGCTAAAGCACAATGGGATAACAGATGTTTCGGGCTTCAAGCATTTTCCTTTTCTATCCCAGTCGCTGAGGTATTTGAATTTACAAGGGAATGAGATCGCGGCACTCTCGCCCTCTTCGTTATCCTCATTAAAGGGCGGACAAGGAGGATCTAGCCTCTACCACTCTGCGGCCGCGTCGTCTGTGAGTTCCTCTAATTGTAGTCCTTTTCTGAATTTATCCAACCTTCGGGAGTTGATCCTGGACAAGAACAAACTGAGAAACATAGAGGAAGAGGATTTATGTGGACTGCGTTCATTGAGAGAGTTACGGATCGAGGAAAACACAATACGGACGTTTAAGTTCAATAGCCTTATTCTGAGCAAACTTCGGCGTATTCTACTGGGAAACAATCGCATATCAGATGTTCACAGCGATTTTATTGTATCCACAAAGGAACTCGTAATCATGAATTCTTCTTGTCCCTCAGGTTCTGGGGCGGCTCCAGGTCTTAGCACTAGTCAGAATGCTGGACCCTTGGGGCAGAATCAGACTCCAAGCACTTCAGCCGTCAGTAATACTCTAATAAATCAGTCCACCACCTTCAATAATAATGGGCCCAAATTTGGGAATCGCCGGAACTCAATGGGCACAGCTGTGATAGGAAACTCTTCTGGCAATGACGCATTATATGCTCCATTTAATAATAACGCGCAAGAGCCGCTGAGTACAGTTACATCATCATCTCCAAACCGCAGAAATTCAGCCCCTATGTCTGGCGGCGCTCCTGCGACCGTTCGCTCCTTGGCGCAACAGCGAGAAGATTTAATGACGTCGCAGCAGGCCCCTGCCATTCTGCAATTGAGTTTCGCGGGAAATCCGTGTAGCCGAAAAGCGACCTACCGCACGAGTTTGGTGCAGAGGTTTCCCAATCTGAGGGTGTTGGATGGCATTCCACTGAACGATGAAGAGCGAAACAATTTAGGGCTGAACTCGATAAATCAACCTGCCGGGGACCGGGGTGTAGCGGGGCTTTTGGGGCAGTCCTCTGGGACTGGAATGAGCAATGTAACTAGTCTGATGGCGAATTTGGGGGGAGGCTTGTCAGATTCTACCGCAGGTTTTCGACGCAATTCGAATAGTAATTTTCCAACGGGTGGTTCTCCGGCAGCTAAAAAGGTAAGCGATACCATCATGAATAATTTGACACAGCAGAATTCCAAGACGCAGCAAGAACAGCTAGTGGGCCTCAGTACTAAAAACTCGGAAAATACTAATAGTTCCCATCATAATTCAACAGGGTCTGGTGGGGCCAAAGGCTCTGGAAATTCCTTCCCGCCAGTTCAGAAAAGCCAAATTGAATTGAATCAGAATCAAAATAATACTGGCTCATTGTTTGATCCTCTGCAAACCAATCCGTTTCCGAATCCCAATGCACAACCACTCCCGGGCCTTCCCCCCAACTTTCCTATGCCCCCACCGCCGGGCTTCCCGTTCAATAATCCATTCCACATTCCTCCCGGATTGCCGGGGGGAATGTCGGGGGCACCGGGAACGGGCTTTTTTGTGCCTTTTATGGTACCGCCGCCGCCGCCACCACCTCCAGGGACGTTCGGCAATCTGAACCCACCACCCTTGTCAAAGTCGGAACTAAATAATGCAGCGATGACTGCATCGGAGATTGACTCTATTAAGGAGTCGTCAGTTTTGAACAACACAGCAACACTACACCACCCAGGAAGTCACCGAGTGCCGATGCCTGGTTTGCATACAAATATTAAGGCCGGCGGCTCAAATAATGCGGGAGCAACTAATATAGAGAATCGAGATCAAGGCACGGAAAATTCCACTCCAAATCCACCTACGATGAATCTTGTTGGCACAAGGCTAAGCAAGGAGAGAGCAAATAATTTTGGAACTGAAATGTCAAGTCCATTTACTTCGGAACATGGCCCAGTCTCAATACTAGGGCACCATACTAGCAGCGGGGATGTCCCCAGTGGTTCAGCAATGAGCGATGGTCAAAAAAGTTTAAACGACGTCTTTACAGTGGCCTCTGAAGAGGGTAAATTGGTGACGAAACACCGTCGAGAGTCGCGCGAGAATCCTACTTTGTTAACTACACATTATGGCGCTGGGGGAACTACACCGAAACCCATCGCGCCTAGTCAGCGTATAGCTGCTTTGATAAAGTCCTCAAAGAAATCCAATTCTCCATCCAAAAATAAGGGGTCAGGATCAGCCAGTATTAGTGTAACAGGCGGCATTGCCGGATCTTATACAGTTTCTCCAGGGTCTCGCGAATCGGCATCCTCATCGAGTAAATCGTCAAAGGAGGGAACCAAGTCTCTTAGCGGTGGTGGTCACAGTGGGACTGCTGGTTCCAAAACTCGCGTGTCGATGCTAACTTCTAATGCGATGGCTGTGAGAAGGGGGGTTACATCAACGCTGACTAAGGAAGATCATTTGTCAACTAATGAGCGAGAATCCTCCAAAGCGCATGATATTGGTAATAATAGCAAGGAAGATCTCAATAGGCTGCTCGGCTCTGCTGCTCAGAATCCCATTGGAGAACCACCGCCACCAGATGCGGAGAGCAGCAGCGATCCGGCTAGAATGCTGAATCCAATGCCGCCATTTGGCTTTCCTTTCGCGAACTTCGTCATGCCGCCCGGAATGCTGCCTCCTCCTCCCGGCGGGGGCCCACCACCCATTTTTCCGCCCAACATGCTTTCTCCAGGCATGCTGCCGCCTGGAATGCCGCCCCCGCCGCCGGGGTTCGACATGGCAGCCCTTTTCGGCCACGTTCAAGGGCCGCATATGTTCGGTCCTCCTCCTCCAAATGGTTTTCCCCCGCTTCCAGGGGGCTTAGTACCATTTCCGCCTAATACTACTAGTATGATGGGACCAAGTACTGCGAGTAATACAGCTGCTACCAGTACCGCAGCTGAACAGGGAATATTATTAAATCAACCGCCACTGGCACCACCACCACAACCAGTGGAACGCAGTAGTGAGTCTTTTGGACCAGTCACTTCTGACATATTAGCAGCTGTGAGTGGACATAATAACCATTTCAAAAGTTCCGTGTCTTCCGCTCCCCAGCGAGGGCGACGGAGATTCTCTGCTGATCAGCAAAAAGCGAGTACTACTAACAACTTTGGAAACTCCACTACAAATAATAATAATTTCCTCGTCGTTACACCTTCAGGACCGCCTGGAACCACAACACAGGCTACCAAGCCACAGCTGAATTCGTTTCGCCGCAGCAGTGGCTCCAATCTAAAAGGAGAAACCACCGAAATGATTTGTGGCAATCTGAGTCCTAGCACTAAACCCAGTAATACTGTGTCTGGTGGCGCAATAGTGGCCAATAGCAAGCACCAATTTTCAGCTGTCGGGGCAGAAATTGCCAAATCGCCCCAAAGAAACTTGAAATAAAATGGGGTGTGATGTGGAATACATTATACTTATATGATTCTCATATACTTACTATCGTAGATTTTTTCATGGTCGCAGCTCCAAATCAAAGTCCCAGTGTTGACCACTGGCAGCAGCCCATCGCCCTCTGAAAATCACCCTGGGAAAATGAAATAATTATTTGTAAATCCAAAAAATGATCGTTATTAGCCACACAGCACAAAAAAAGAAGCGCATAGGACAGTGCCAAATGAAACTTAGAGAAGAACTCACCTCGTCAATTTTCTGAAAGCTACTAGGAATCTGACTCGGTGCATCAATTTTTTAACACTATTTTCGTTCTTGACTGCCTTACAGCCGAGTGTTTTTTTTTTACTGTTTAGCGTTGATTTGCGCGATTTGATGTTTATTTCGCGCGTGCTGAAATCTGAATTTGTTTTTACAAAGACTGTCGTAGCGATCAAAGACACTGGCCACATTCAAACTACTAGTACTTATACTATTATTATTTTTTGAATTTAGTAACTGTACGACGCGGCAACTTCGTGCACATAATTACTATTGATTGTTATTCCGAATCCCGATACATCTTACAATTCGATTTTTTTGCAATTAGATGAATCCGGTCCAAAGATATTTTTTTGCTATTTTCTATTGAGACTCAGAGTATCTAAAAATTATCATTCACATAATGGCTAGAATACAACAACAGATAAATTAAAAACGTGCCTGTTGGCTTGAGTTCTATTAATTTGCGACTACATTTCTTCATATCAATAAGCCTTAAATTAACTTTACACTAAATTATAATACTTTTTTTTTCTGATATGACAATAATCTAAATAATAAAACGTTTTAGCCTGTTATCGCTTATCCAATCTTTTCTGCTACAAGATAACAAATGCCAATACCAATGGCAATAGTTTTTACTTGATAAGGATTTCCGTTTCGGACTATACATTTGTATTATATTATAGTAGGCATTGGTTCATTAAATTTATTGTACTTATTTAATTTGAATAAATTTAAATGGAATTTAAAAAAGACTTAGAACTACGAAACCAAATATCTATGAGTATTATTATGTTGCATTGATAAGCTTCCTAATTATTCTAGCAAAAGCCTGGAAAATATTCATAAAATTAAATTGTATTTACTAAATTATTTTCAGATTAAGCTTCAAAATTCCAATCAAATAATCGTTGGGACAGTAATATCCGCAGAGTTCGAATTAAATTCATAACCGCTGACAATGTAGATTAAATATTTTACTTACTTCTGAAATTATATACAGTTCCTGATCGTATTAGTATTTGTTCTTTCAAATGCTCCAAATGATTATAATTAATTCGTTTTGCCAAGGAGATGTGAAATTGGAAAGACATTGAAATTTAGATTCCAAAAAACAATTCAGATTCGTTGACTCAATATTATGAACTCGGATTCCGTTTAGATTGCCGAATCAGTAAGCATACGTAAATAATGACTGTTTAATGATACTATTATGTCTCAGAGAGACGCTATTCTTGATTTTAGGTACGGAAATATTTCCCTTCCCAATGACCCTACCACTCACAGGTTGGTACAATATTACCCTCCCTTTGAGCGCTACTGTGAAGTCTAATTATTAGCATTACTAATAGAACTTACAACCATTGTTTAATGTTTTTTACTTGATATGATATCATTGCGAATTTCAAATTGTACATAAATGATAAAACTGAGTCTCAATATTTAAGCTAAAACAATTTATAGATAATGATTGAAATACAGTAACAGTATAGTAGTATACAAAGTCCACTGTCTGAGTTACTACTATTAACTGTATTAAGTGAGTTAAGTGTTAATATTTTAATTAAATTTAGTGTGAAAAGTTAAACAGTTTTTGCGAATGTATTTTGACAACTCGGACTTAATAGCCAACTCTAAGATTTGTTCACCTGACTTTATTACATCAACGACGACTCAATATAAGCATAGTATTAGCCAATGTTCCCTCGATTAGCTTGTGCCTCTGGCTTTGTCTCCGCTTATTCGACAGGGGTTGTGCTCAAGCAGCGCTACCAGCAGCCACGTTTAGCTTCAAGCCAGGTTCATCTCGCCCAGGAACATCCGCCTCTAGCACACGAAACCCTTCGGCCTCGCGACAGTAATACTAGCAGTTTCACGCTCCCTTTAGCCAATTCTCGGCCCCACGCGTTTAATAATAGCGGCAATAATTCTTGTTTGAGCAATAGTTTAAGTACTTTTAGATCCAACAACAGCAACTCATCGTATAACGTATTCGCAAACACTGTTGAAGCAGCCGTTCCCGACTCCAGTATCCAGCCGACAAACTCGGCCAATTGAAATGTTTACACAATTTTTGAGCCGGGGCGGGTCTTGTGTGGCGCGTTCCACACAGCCTTTTGCGGCTTTGCAAACTACTAGAGCTATCCATTATTCAACCAGAGAAACTTTTGATTCATTGCCAGTTTTTTCTACTAAAATTTTGTCAAACCTGTTGGATGATAAAGCATCGTCACTAGTCAGTAGTCGCTATAATAGCAATCCTACTGCTTTTCTAAAATTTGGTCACAATTTAAATTTGGAACTTTTGCTCCTGTCCTCGGAGACTCCGTCAGAACCTAAGTCTGACAATCCTGTAACCAAGTCTGGTACAACTACTATTAATCGGAAGAAGGTGTCTAAAAGTAATACTAAAAAATCTCGTTCTAAGTCAAAATCTGATAAGCCTGTAAAGAAATCGAAACTTACTACTAGTAGTAGTGCCACAAAATCTGTCCCTAGTAGGACTCCAAAGCCGACTTATAATAAGTCGGCTTCCACTACGAAGGTTTCCAGCTGCGACAAGGGCCAGGCCAAAGTAGCTTCGGAGGAGGCTACTGAACCACCTGCTAAACCGAATAGTATGGATTCGGACTCCGAGCAAAACAACAATACTAGTCGGAAACAGAGTTCATATAATTCGTGGTATGATTCCGGCACCGATCGCGACATGAGCTACACCAGTCCCCTCATTCCCTACCTTGCAGTATTAATCGTGGCGGTTCAAGCAGTATTGGAGTTCAGGAAGCGCACAGAAGCGAGACAGAATGCCTACTGGCTAAGCAAACGTGATGCGAGGGGGAATGTGTGAATGCAAAGTTTCTGAATTCAAAAGACCGTTTCAAAGTGACCAAATTATATACTTATTAATATAAGTAACTCAGTTATTATTTTGTAGTTTAAAAATATTCAAATTGAGATCTCAGATTGTACGATTTTTATTCAGATTAAAAAAAAAATGTAAAATCATATTTATTTCAATTCAGAAAAGTTAAAACATATTACTAGATTACAGCACGTCAGAGTTTCCATAATTTTACTATTTACTTAAAGTTATTTAAATTTTAATTATTATTAATGTTGAACATCATGATATTCTTTGATCTTTTATTAGTTATTTGTGAAATAAGCGCTGAATTAACATTATCGAGACATTTTTAATGCTAAGGTTTCTGAAGTGGCAGATTTCAATGCTTTTATATTCTCTCTTGAGAAGTGTAATTTCGCACTACTTAATCTAGCACTATGTTTGGAATTGTTAAGGTTTTCTATTCACATTAAATAGTAATAAATTCTAGAATCTAATAGTAATAGATACTATATTTATAGATATCAGATTTCCATTTAATATCATGGATTTAGATTCGTGTATTTTTTATTTGTATGTGAACAGTTAAAACTTAACACCTGATTAACAGTACTACATAATCATTGAGTTTTATGATTATGATATTTAACAATTATTTTTGATTTAGAATTTTAAAGTGATCTTATCACACAGAGACTGTGACAGTATTATCATTTTTTATATTTTTATTGTAACTTTGCCTGCCGACTTTGAAGTTAACTGCAACCAGCAGTTGATTTCATGGGTTTTGAAACAAGTTTGACTCCTAATATTATTTTGTTGGGTTGAATTTTAAAAGCGAGAGTTATGTCAGCTGCTCTTCTGTGAACCAAAAGAAGTTGCAAACAAAGAAAATGATTTATGATTAAATTTGTGTTCTTATGACGACATTCCGTTCGGGGTTCATCAGACAAAACAGAATATTACCTAATTTGGTTACTTTCCGGCCAACAGAATGTGATTTTGAAAACAGTTTATTACTGAACAATTTAAAACACTAAAATAGTAGGCTTTTGTACTAGATACGAGATGAGAGCAATGAGATCTACATCCTTACTAAGAGAGATAACAGAGTCCGCTAATAATTAATGTATGAGTTTCGACAATTTAAAGGTGTTCAATGAACAAAGCCGTTTTCTTACAAATTTGATATTCAGGTCGTGAGAAGCCCAAGATTATTTGAAATTTCTGATATTTATGATCCGTTCTCTCAGTTACTGTTTTTTTTTAAATATTCCGTATTAACCGTTAACTTTCCGTGTACCGTAACCGTAATTAATATTAATTACTGTGTACTGTAACTACCCCTATCTAATACTTGGTTCCAAATCTTCTAGTACCTACCTCTTTTTTGTAATATATTGGGCCTCTTTTTCATCTTTGGTACTTGAAAACGGTGCCTCGGTACTAGACGATGCTACCTTGGTATTATTGAACAGTAGATTTGGATAGATGTATATTAGAGACTTACTTGTTAGAGTGACTGCACATGATTTTCGAGCTGCCTTAATTTAATTTTGGAAATCTTGATAGTAATACTAATACACTAATTACAAGTTAGTCGTCCCAAATGTTAGAATTTCAACTTCGTATTGAATTGAGATTTTAGGACGATGACACTGCGGATATGGTGGTATCTGTTGTCGGAAATCCTGGTCCAGGTGGTATCAGTAACGCCTCGCTTTCTACAAAGTGACTATGAAACGTATTACCGTCGTTGCACAGGGGCTGTGGTCCATGCTGGGGGTAACTATATGTCGAATTTGGTATGCAACCAATTGCTGCAGACGGAATTTGCTTCTAGTTATGATGGCGGAACTGCTTGGCGCGTGGTGACTCGGTCACCTTTTCGTACGCTATGGAGCGTATTCACTTTTTTTTTTCCTCTGAAAATGAACTTAATACTGTTACAGGTTTAATTTTTAGTAGTTTCTTTTTCTCTTGAAGTTTTTGATATTATTCAGGGTAAACTGTTAACATAAGTACTGTTGTTATAAGGTATTGGAGCTACAATTCTTGTCCGGTGCCAGTTGCAACACTACAATCGCCGGTAATCTGGCGGGGAAATGGACCGACGCAGGAAGCCTGCGAACAGGGGTAAATCCAATCAGTTCCCTCCCTAATGCCGCGGGGAACGGAAATGGGGAGCCGTATTGGGCCTACGATGGACGGGAGGAGGGTCCCGAGATTCTAATTTCCGCATCCGGCACTGGCCAGCAGAGATTTCAGTTTCAGTCCAAGCCGATTGCGATCAACTATCAAGGGGAAGCTTGGCTGGGCGTCGATACGCGAGGCGTCGGAAGTGTGAGCGTGCAGTGCATTGCCATCTACCAAGACCCGACTCCCGACATGAATGTGCAAAAGCTGGCCGTACAGTTCTGGACAGGCGCCGGCTGGTCAGACCATTTCACTGTGGACACGGCGTGGGCAGGTAGCTGGATGCGAAGGCCACGAGTGCTGGAACAGTATTGCAAATTAATTATTATTAGGCCTCAAAAGTCTGAGTCCAATTATTAGTAATTATAAGTGAGTGTACTAACTTATTGTCATACTGGTATTCAGGATAAAAGTAATAAACAGATTGTCATCGTCCATCGTCATATTATATTTCTGTTTAATAAATTAATTACTAGCTAAGCCTAATAATAAATATTCTTATTTGAGTTAATACTTGAGGTAATGTTATTACCTGAGGGAAAGTCCGTTTTTTATTCGCATCCTAGATACCGACTCATGCCTACCCGTCCTTTGGCTGGGCCTTGGAAAGTGGCTGAATTCCGGCTGTTCTGGAGCGCAGATTGCTCGCCGGCAACTGAGTATACTAATGGTTACGCTATCGCTTCTGGCAGCACCGGAGGCACTCACCCGAGAAACGTCTTCGATGCGCCAAGTATTCTTTTCTCCACTATAGCCACATAATATTTTTGTAATAGACGTTTTCTTTCTAAGTCTCGATACCCAGTTGTCAGTTGAGCATGCCTAAAACAAAGAGGGCTAAAATATAAAATCTATAAATTACTATTTTACCTAGGGAATTTTACGATTTTAGGTTTTCATTCCTGTGAAAATTCCTAGGTGATAATGACATTGCTACGGTCACCACAAATTACTGGCTGAGCGATTGCGCGGGGATTGGCTGCAGGGAAAACGCCACCTGGATTGGAGTGGATCTGGGACTTTGGCAACAGTATTTATTAAACTTTTGTAGGATACTATAGTTTATTACTTACTGGTTTAATAAGTTATAAATCAATATTCAAAAATTACAGCGACGCAATGCCGAACTAGAGTGCCAAGCTTATCTTAATTATATGATAGGTATTCCTCTTTCGCAGTAAAGTGCGTGCGACTGCTGCAACAAGCGAATGTAGGATCTGATAATTCGGGGCTTCAAAACGAGAATTTGGCGAAGCTTTACGGGAAATCCGCTTTCAATGACGAGGCGGCTTGGCAGAGTCACCAGGTCCTGCCGTACGCTACTGAGGCCATCCTGCAACAAAATATGGGGTCTGCCATCAACGATGGGTGGGAGGACCAGATGCTGCTTTCGGAGTTGTGGAGCAACTTGTGGAACTCGCGGCCGGCAATGGTGAACTCCCTTTGGCGGGTTGTGAGCAAGACAGACGTATCCGGCCAGTTTGGTATTCCCAGGGCTGGCGCGTCCATGAACTGGAGTTTTATCTACGGACCGATTGTAGTTTGCGTGTGAACCACAAAGATCCAGCACTTTTGACCGATACGCTTACCGGTCTGAATTTAGCAGGCCTAACGAAGGGGGACCTCGAGTCCACTGCTAGTTTGGTGGGGGCAATTTCGGATTCCACATTGGACACTTTTTCACCGGAAAACGTCTTCGACAGGGATGACAGCACCATCTGGAAATCCTCGTGTGACGCCTGCAGTGCCGATAAAAACCCGCCTTGGATTGGCATCGATTTCGGACCCAGACCGCCGATGTTCGAGGGATTGCCGCTCACAATACGCTGTCTGCGAGTCATCGGGGGCACCAATGGACAGTTCAGTTTCTTGCAATTTCCCAAGGCCGCAGTCCTTGAGCGCTGGCAAGTCAGCGACAACAAGTATGTACCCGGTATTGCGAATTGGGTCACTGCCTGGGAGTTCTCGGGCCTGTGGCCCACGTACTGGAATCAACGGCCCCTACAAAGAAACCAACTCTGGCGCATGTCAAATTATGGAGTGCCGCCGGGGGCTGACCATTGGCGAGTGTCGGAGGTCAAATTTTACACCGATAATGAGTGTCTCTATGAGGTGAAGCCATTATATGTCGCCACCGACAACTACTACGATGATGGGGAGCTCACTACGCCCGATCCTGTTCCAAGTAGGGTCAGGGATGGGGACTTTACAACCGATTGGGCTTCGCTCGCAATCTCCCCAGGGGTGGGAGATGGCGCTGATAGCGACCCCGCCTGGCTCGCCTTTCAGTTCCTCAATCCCGAGAACATAAAGTGCTTCAAGTTGGCTCAAACACAAAGCAAAGGGGCCCCTTCTGTACGTCTGCACCCTTGGGAGGGGAGAAATTTCGCACTCACGCCTCACTATCTGTGCTACGGTGTGATCTGTGATACCGAAGGCCTTGCTCTGCCTCTCTTCGATAAGAGTACCAATTGGAATCAGAGGCCGCATGCGGAAAATAGCTTGTGGGCTGTCTCCAACGCTGAAACCATCTTGCCAACGGGGGCTCAATGGACGGTGGAAGAACTAGAGTTCTATGAGGATGAGTACTGTCAATCGGCGAGTAAACTAGTTGGGCAGCAGCCAATCGCGGACTCGTATTGGAACACCGCAGTGCCTTCTTTCGCGTTTGACTCTTCGTTCGGAGATGGCGTGGGGTGGAAGTCGGGGTGTATA
>JACKZZ010009750.1_pt1 | contig 20843 bp, 2 predicted proteins | sample 8027871 | NCBI WGS metagenome assembly JACKZZ01 (sample SAMN15724774, study PRJNA655200) | protist metagenome | isolation source: fluorescence activated cell sorting (FACS) single amplified genomes of... | place: USA: West Boothbay Harbor, Gulf of Maine | collected 2000-07-19
GCAATTTAATTTATGGAGCAGGAGCTATGTCTTCTGTTTTAAAGTGGGATTTAAATTCTGTAGGAGCTTCATTAATTTACAGTTCTTCAGAATTAAATTTTAATAAAGATTTTCCAATTGAAGCGGTTTCAAGATATGAAGCAGAAAATATTCAAAGAGTTTATTGGACAGATAATTTAAACCCTGTTAGAAGTTTAAATATTGCTCAAGAAGATCTTTTTAGTGTAACTGTAGAAGAAACTTCTTTAAGCATTCCTGCTACTTTCAGTTCTCCTAAAATAAAAGAAGTGAATAAGTCTGGTACTCTTCCTGCAGGAATGTATCAGTATGCATATAGATTAAAAACATTAGAAGGGAACGTAACTAGATTTTCTCCTTTATCTAATTTTACACATATAGTAAATGGATCACAGTATTGGGATTACCAAGAAGATCCTGAAAATCAAACTGAATATAGTAACACTGCTCCTGGAGAAATAACAGACAAAGCAGTTGTTATAGAAGTAAGTGGTGTTGATTTAGATTATGATTTTATAGAAATTGCAGCAATTTATAAAGCGAGCGATAATTCTATAGCAAATGCATACTTGATAGACACCACTAGAATAGATAAAGAAGTTATTAAAATAACTCACTCCACTGATGTTGGAGCATCTCTTCTTATAGAAGAAATTACAGAAATAACTAACACTCCTAGTAAAGTTAAAAGTATAGCAACTAAAGATAATAGATTATTTTTAGGAGGAGTGCAATACTCTCCTTTTAATTTAGAGTTTAATTCTAGGGCTTATAGATACAAAAGATCAGACGGAGTTAAATATCCTAGACTTCCTTTAGATAGCGAAGAAGAGGCAACTACATACGTAGACGAAGAATTTAATCCTATAACTTTAGAGGGAAACTCTGAGTACACAGAGCAGCACAATATAGATGCTGTAAATCCATACAACAATTCTACTAAAGAAGAAATTACAGCAGGAAATAATTATAAATTTAGAAAAGACGGTGTTACTCTAGGGGGAGAAGGGCCTAACATAAAATATAAATTTATAAAGAAAAGATTAGAAGGTAATAAAGGTTATTTTATTCCTAATGAAGCTCCTTATGTAAAATCTACTTTTAGAAGTGATTCTGAAGCGGGAGATTACAAGTCTCCTGAAAATGTTTCTGAGTTTATGGGATACCATCGTAACGAAATATATAGATTTGGAATTGTACTTTATGATTTACAAGGTAACCCAGGGTTTGTGAGTTGGATTGGAGATATAAAATTTCCAGACTATCAAGACTATGATATTAATCATTCAGAAGGTATTTATAACTTTACTTTAGCTCAAGTAGCAGGAACTACTGGTAGCGGTACTAATTACATATACAATACAGGTGACTCAAACCCAAATGCATATCAAAATATAGAAGTAAACGATACGTCAGGTTTAGCAGAAGATGATATAATTGAAAGTAACTACAATAACAATTCTGGAGAGTTTAATCAATCTGCAGGAGGACAAATATATGCGTTAGGAATTGAATTTAAAGTGACAATACCTACTGAAATAAAAAATAAGATAAGTGGGTATAGAGTAGTTAGAGTAGAAAGAAAACAAGAAGATAAAACAATTCTTGGAACAGGTGCAGTTAATTTTGCCACTGAATTTTGGAACTATGAAGATCAGAATTTATATTCTGGTTTTAGTAAAGGAACGAGTTTTATTTCTTCAGTTTATCCTTATGCTCAAGTCCCATTAGGTTACGGTATGCAAACTGGAGGTGAAGGAGCTCAAAATTTAGGACACTATATAAATAGAAGTATAACAATAGATTCTCCTGATTTTGCATTTGGCCAATACCCTACTTCAACATCTAATTATTTAAAAGTTATAGGGGTAGCTACAGGAAGAAGAGGAGATAATTTTGAAGACACTAACTCAGGAACAGCTGCATGCTACTCTAGTCATAAATTAGGATTAACTGAAAGTTCTTTATTTAGCACATATGATATAGAATACGCATCAAAAATAGAAGCGGGAGGTAATTTAACAATTCCTAATTTTGAGCTAGAACCAGATAGTGCTTATTTAAATGATCAGCAATTAGGATTTTTTAATAATTATTATTATAACCCTCCTTTTGGTGGAGAGTCACCACCTTTACTAGGTAAAGGAGAAGAAACTTTATTTATTAGATTAGCTTTAGACAATGGTTTAGAGTATAAAGATTTTATTAATGATGAAGTTTATGGTGAAAATATTGGTATACTTGGGACAGGTAAAATTTTAGCCTCTGTAAAGTCTCCAAGACCTAATCAATACGGAGGTAACACAGAGTTAAAAAGAAAAAATAACAGCTATATAGCTGCAGGGCTCTTTATATCTATTAATAATAGTGAGTTATTAAACGAATATAATTATCATTCTGTTTGGGGAGGAGATATATATACAGTAATATACGATCTTGAAAAAATGAAAAAAGTTTCTGTTTCAAGTGATCTAGAAGCTGCTGTATCTAAATCAGTTAATTTTGCTTTTCCTGTAGAATCTACTTTTAATACAACTTTAAGAGGAGGATGGCACTTTGCAAACAAAGTAGATTGGAGTTCAAATAATGAAACTCCTTTAAATTCTTTTGATCTATCGTCTTGTTATTCTTCTGAAAATAATACAGAAGTATTCATACCTAAACCTTTGCAATTTAATGAAGTTTCAAGTTACGATACTAGAGTTATGTATTCTGATGCAAAAATAAATAACACTCTTACAGATAATTGGAAAAAATTTAGATTAGAAAATTATAAAGATTTAGATGGAGCTAGCGGGCCTATAACAAAACTTATACTTCACGATGATAATATATATTTTTTACAAGAGAGAGGGTTTGGAGCTTTAAGTATTAATCCTACATCAACGGTAATAGATGAAAGTGGTTCTGCAATTGTTTTAGGTACAGGTAGTGTGATACAAGATTTTAAATACCTCTCTAGCAATATAGGAGCACAATCTAGAGAAGGAGTGGTAAGCACTTCTAAAGGTATATATTGGGTAGACCAATTAACAAGAAAATCATATGCATTTAGAGCTAACGGCTTGGAAAGTTTATCAGATGTAAATGGTATGAAATCTTGGTTTGCTAGCAACATTAATAATAATACAAGCATTGTTTTAGGGGTGGACTCTTTAAATAATGAAGTGTTAATTTCTACTTTAGATAATACGCTAGCATTCAACGAAGTAATAAATAAGTTTACATCTTTTTATACCTACGGAACTACTATGTATCTAAATTCTTTTGATCGTTTATTTTCTGCACAATATTCTAATTTGTATGAGCATAATGTAGGAAATGAAAATACTTTTTATGGAACATCTAACGAAAGTAGTATAGAGTTTGTTGTAAATAAAAATCCTATATACACAAAAGTGTTTGATAACATAGAGTGGTACACAGGGTCTGATACTAATAAATTCCAGAATGCAGTGTTTGAGAACAGTGTAAATGCAGTGTCCACTGCTTTAACGGACGCAGTGGTTAAAGAACGAGTGACTAAATTAGCAGTACCAAGAACTGAAAATGGTGCTAGGTTTAGAGATACTTACATAAAAGTTAAATTACGAACTGCAAAAAGTTTTGTACTTCATTATGTAAAAACCTTATTTAGAATTTCTAGAAGATAATAATAAATACTATATTGCGAAATTATGGCTTACAAAAAATATAAACACGGAGGTCCTCATGATCCTGATTTAGCTAAAGTTAAAAAAGGGTTAAAATATGTAGAAAGCTCTAATGGATTACAAATGACTAATCCAAAGAGTAGTGCTACAGGTTTTTATGGGCAATTATATAATGCAGAAGAGTTACAATACATGTCTTATTTAGATGGTGTAAACAGACAATCTTTTGCCTCTGATACTACATTGCAAAATAAATTATTTGAAGATAGGTACTATGGTAACATACCAAAAGTACCAGGATTAAAAGGTAACGCTGAAGACTTAAGAATAGAATATCAACCACAACTTGCAAAAAAAGGAATTCCATTTAATTATACAGATGATGAGATTTCTGCGTTATCTAACTTATTAGGTAGACAAGGTACAAGAGAGTACCTTGGATACGTATTAAGAGATGGTAGATCTTTAGCAGATGTGTTTCCAAAAATATATGGGCCAGATCCTGAAGCGCCAAATAAAACACCTGAAAAATATTTAGAATCTTACAGAAAAGGTAGAGATTTAAAGTACGGGGGGCAAGTTCGTAGCTATGGAAATGGAGGACCAACTGATCCACCAACTGATCCACCTACTAACCCGCTCAACCCTTATGATATAACTCAAACAGATTTAACTAGTTTTGAAAATGTAAATCAAAACCAATTAAGGTATATGAATAGCCCTGTTTACTTAGATAGACTAAGGGCAGAAGGAGTTACAAACCCTGAAGAAATAAGAGACTCTAGAATAAATAATATAAATAACACAATTATACAAACTAATCCTAATGATATTACAGGAGCTACTCCTGTTCCGTTTAACAATAAAGGGCAGTACGGTGTAAACTTTGGGAGAGACCTTCAAGATGTAAAAGAGTTGTATCCAGGAACAACCGCTAGAGGTGTATATTCTCACGAACTTTCTCACATAGCAGGCGGAAATAATAACCCTGATGCTATTGCACCGCTATCAGAAGGAGCTACTAGACAGCTACAATCTACAAATATAAATTGGCAAAATGCTCCGTGGCAAGATGCTGAAGGATATAAAGCTGGAGGATATGGGTATGATCCGTTTTACGCTATGACTGATCAGAGGAAATTAAATAGCTGGAAAAATGAATATCCAGATATGGGATTACCTCCTGGAACAGATTATTGGGACGAAAATACAAACTCTTTTGTTAAATTATCTCCTGGAGGAACTTCTAAAATCTATGGTCGCCCTGAAATGAGAAGCGGAAGATTTAACATGGAAACAGGTAGTTGGGATGAAGATACTTATTATGTTCCAGAAGGATACCCTAAAAAGGAAGCTCAAAAATATCTAGATTATTTAACAGAAGTAGAGCAACTCCCTAAAGATCAAAAAGCGTACGTAAATAATTTAAGATATAAAGGTGGAGACCCAAATAATAAAGAAACCAAGTGGTGGAAAAAAACTATAGGAAAAGGGCGAGAAGGTAATATCCACGATATGAGATGGTTTACAAAAGCTGATGGAACTAATATAATGGATGATGTTGAGTGGAAAACTATTAAAGATAGAGGTTCAAAGCTATTTTTACGCGGAGAAGAATACGAATCCCCTCCTATGTCTCAAGGGAAATGGGCCGATAATTTACCCTTAGAAGGGGCTGAAACGGGTAGATACAAAGTTTTAACAGACTCCCATTACGGAAGTGCAGGGGAAGCTAAAGCTGATTTAGATGGTATAAGAGATTTTAGAGAAACTAATTATAATTTTAAAAGAGAGGAAGAAACTACTCCTGAAAATTGGAAGCAATTTATAAAAGACTATAAAAAGTCGGGAATAAAAGATATAACTATAGAAAGAACCCTTGAGCAATATAATGAAGAAGATATAATAAAAAATTTAAATACCATTGCTATGGAGCAACAAGGTGATTTTTCAACTATAGCTAAATATGGAGGAAATATGAAACAATATAAAAAAGGTGGTAGATCAGGATTATGGGCTAACATACATGCAAAAAGAAATAGAATAAAAGCAGGTAGTAAAGAAAGAATGCGTAAGCCTGGCAGTAAAGGAGCGCCTACAGCAGCAGCTTTAAAAAGATCGCAAGCAACTTACGGTGGTATGTTACCTGAGTACGGCCTTGGAGGGTTTTTAAAAGGAGCTCTTTCTGGTGTTGCAGGTAGTGTGCCTATAGTAGGAGGAATGTTGCAAAACGCTATTGGAGTAGACCCTAACGATCAAAGTTCTCAAGCAGGACAAATGTTTGGAGGGATTGGTTCTATGTTATTTAATCCTATGGGAGGTGCAGGCAAAGCAATGAATGCGTTTGCAGAAGATGGTGGAGAGTTTATGCCTGAAGTAGATTACGAAGCTGAAGGTGGGGAAGTTATTGTAGGTGATGTTAAAGTAAACAGAGCTTACAACGGTGGTACTATGAAATCATATAAAGGAGGAGGCATGCATTTACTGTCTGGGCCTAAACATTCAGAAGGAGGTATGGGTATTATGCAGTTTGGTGGAGAATCTTCTTATGTGTTTAGTGATAGTAGAGATTTAAAAGTACCAAAAGAGTTTGGTAAATTTAATACCTTTGCTGATGCAGCTAAGTCTAGAAGTAAAAGTTTAGAAGACATTGCCGAGATGCGAATGGGTGGAGAATCTTATGATAAAAAGACTGCAGATTTAATGGAGCCTTTAGCTATGGTAGAATTTGAAAACTTATTTAATGCTCAGGAAGATTTTAAAGAGCAAAACAATATAGGTAACCCTACAAGAACAGCTCAGTTTGGAGAAGAGTTTGAGCCTAATCCTACACTAATGGGTGGTGCCCCTAGTTTAGGAGGGAGCTTGTTTCCTGCAGGATATGGAGAGTCTCAGGGGTTAAACGCTACATACGGTAGTGGAATGAATTTACCAGGAGTAAGTTCACCTAAATTAAAAGAAGATAAATCTAAATTGCCTTGGCAATTATATGCTGCTAACGCTTTACCTGGAGTCTTTAATATGGCTAAAGGAGCGTTTGGAACAGCCCCTACGTTAGAGTTAGAAAGAGAAGAAAAGCAAGACTATAGAAATTTCCAACCCCTTATGGATACATATTTAAGAGGGCAAGGAAGAAGTTTAGCTTTAGGTAGAGCAGGTTTAGAAGGTTCTGGGGCAACAGGTTCACAAATTAGAGCTGGATACCAAGCTATGAATAGTGGCTCTCAATCGCAAATGGGGCAGTTTATGAATCAATTATCTCCTCAAATAGAAGAGTCTAGAAGAGGAACTGATACATTTAATCAAGGTGTTATGTCTAGAAATGATCAAAAAACATTAATGGAAGATGAGTTTGCTATGCAAAACAATCCTGCAAATTCATTCTCTACAGGTCTAGGTCAATTAATTAATGCAGGTACTAATCTGTATATGGATAATTTAAAATCTAACAACATGGGCACACAAATGTACGGTATGTTTGGTGATTTTTTAGGAGGAAGAAATAAAGGACAAAGAAGTTAAATTATGGCTATAAAATACGGAAAAGGTTTAAGAGGAGCTCTTGGTAGAATGAAAGACGTAGAACAACAGTATGTTGGGCTGCCTTACAAAGAGATGATGGCAGGTAATTTAATGCGTCAAGCTTCTTACGATAAAGGACAAGAAACTATAGACACTATTGATAGTTTATACAATCAACCAGTGTTGCAAAAAGATCGAGATCTTCTACAGAGAAGTGAAGAGGCTTTTAATGATAATTTATCTAAACAAATAGAATCTGTAGGAGGAGACTTAGGTAAGTTAACTGGATTTCTTAATTCTGAGTTTAGACAAGTTGCTAAAAACCCTATTTACTCTAGAGCCTTACAAAATAAAAAAGATTTTGATGAGTATTATACTCAGGTTATGGACGCTAGTATAGACCAGCCGATGAAAAACTTTTATATAAACAAAGCTCTTAACAATTACCAAGGAGCTGATCAAGGTATGTTTAGAGGGCAACCTTTTTCTGAAGTTACTGCTCAAGATATACAAAAAGATTTAGCAGCTCAAGCTAAAAACTTATACAGTACAGCTCCTAAACAAGAAAGAGAAATTGATGTTTTAGTTGAAGAAGCTACTGGAAAGAGTTCTACTAACCCTGAAGTAATAGAACAGTATTTAGCAAACCCTATAGAAGGGTATAGTATAAAAAAACAACAAGTAACGCAAACTCAAAGAACTCCTGAAGAAATACAAAAAAGTTTGTTTGGGTACGCAGGTAACGCGTATGGATCTTCTATACAAGATATGGCTGAAGCTATGGGAATAGATCCTAATGTATACTTGCAAAGTATAGTAAATCCTTTAGCAAAGACTTTCTTTAGAAATGATATATCTATGGGGCAAATGTATGATGTTGCTTCGTCTTCAAGCGGATCAGGTACAGATGAAGACTCTGGCAAAGATTTAAGTTTAAGAAGAGGCATAGGATTACCTATAGAAAATAAAGGGTTAGCTATGCTAGATAATTTAGTGTCAAACAATATAACCGACCCTGGTAAATTAGTAGATACGTTAGTAGAAATGAGAGATGCAAACGAAATAAGCAATATAGATGCTTCTATCCTTACATCTGCAGTTGACGCTGCTGTTGCACAAACTACTGATGCATTTGGAGGTAGAATTCCTAACATGCAAGAAAGTCTTCAAAGAGCTATAGGAGATAATCCTTTAAAAGAATACTTTACAGACGAAGAGGGTAATGTTAATGTAGACAAACTAGATTCACCTGCATGGATGAATACAAGAGGTGCTATAGCAGAAAAAGATAGAAAAGATGTAATAAATCTTAGAAAGGAGTTAAAAGAAGTTAGAAATAATGTTATAGATAAAACTGACGAAATAAATAAACAATTTAAACAGATTATTGAAGACATGGTTAGAACTGAGCCTCAAGCTCAGATAATAGATCTATCAGATACGCAAGCAGGTAAAACAAATATAGCAGCAAAAACTATATTAAGTAATCCTGATTTAGCTGTAGAAATGTATCAAGTTTTAGAAGGTAATAAAATTGAAAGGCTTAATTCTAAGCAAATGGCAAATGTATATGACGAAGATAGTAGCGCAGTAATAACTGGTTATCAAAAATACCCTCAAACAGAAGCGTCAGGTACGTTTAGAACTTTAAATATAGAGCATAAAAAAGGTAGAGGTGGTAATGTAAATACAAAATCATATAAAATAAAGATGCCTGAAGAGCAATTCCAATCAATGTTTACTCAAGGAGAGCTTAATATTCAAGAAGGTGTTGACGAAAAGTATTTAGATTATAAAGGTATAGATGCAGAACCAGTGTCAAGAGTGGCTGCATTACCTATAACAGGTATGAATTCTATCTTACCTCAAACATCAGAAAGTATTGAAGCAGCTATAGATGGAGAATCTATTACAGATAATGCAGATGTTTCTGCTAGAATTGTAAAAGAAACTGTAGGGTTGCGTGTAGAAATACAAGTAAGAACAAAAGATGGTTTTAACCGTAAAGTTGTAGAAAATGTAGCAACTAGATCAGAAGCAGGAAAATACATAAGCACTTTGCCTCAAATAATGTTAGAAGAGTATTTATACGACACAGAAAATAGAAAAAATAATTAGTATCTTTGAAAAAATAAAATAATTATATATGCTACAACCTAAAAAGTCGGGAAAAAGAAATATAGCCGAGAGCTACAACCGACAATTTAATGAAATGGGCCCGTTAGAAAAAGGTTTATTAAAATTAAGAATAGAAGGTCAGGATCAATTACCTGAAATCCCTTACACTTTTAGTCAAGATCAGCTGAATTCTTTTAAAGATGAAGGCCTCTCACCAAGTTTATACGCAGACATGGACAGACTCCTTGGACAAAGCCAATCAGGTTTTGATCGAGGATTTAATGTTTTTGCTAGAGGTTTAGCTAAAACTGTACCTGCATTCTTAGAACCTATTGGGTATGGTGTAGATTATGTATCTAATTATGTTATTGGAGACATTCAAGAAGGTGAAGAAGATTTTAGAAATAATTTTAATGATTATCTTAAAAGTATTGAAGAAGATATAGATGCAGCTTTACCAGTATACAAAGGAGATATAGAAGACGAACCAACTCCTTTGAGTTCAGGATGGTGGGTTAATAATGGAGATCAAGTGATAAGATCTTTAGGTTACTATCCTTACGGTATGATAGCTGGTAGACTATTAGGGTCTGCAACTAGTTTTGCTTTAAGTAGAACAGCACAAGCAGTTAATGCAACTAAAACTGCAGCACAACTTGCAAAGCAAGGTAAAAATATAGAAAGAATTAGTAGAGGAACTTCCGCTGCATTCACGGGTATTACACAAAATTATTCTGAACACATGCACTCTGCAGGAAATGTATTTGCAGAGAATAAAGCAGAATATGCTAAGATATTTAGAAACTTAGACCCAGATGCAAGTGACGAAGAAATAGATAAAAGAGCTAGAGTAAAAGCAGGGGCCGACGCTGCTAATGTAGTTACACAAGGTAGATGGAATTTGTTATTTGAAATCCCTACTAACTATATGTTATTCAGAAGCCCTTCTACTACAAGAGCGTTATCTGGAGTAGCATCATCAGGTGCTAAAAAGACAGCACAAAGAGCTGCAATAGGAACGCTAGAACCTCTACAAGAATACAGTGAAGAAGTTTGGACTGGGTACTTAGAAAAAGAAGGAGCCAGACAAGTAGGTATAGAAAAAGGATACTATGAAAATGATTACTCTACAGGAGTAGATCGATGGGCTGAACATGCTATGTCTTATGAAGGTGTAACTGAAGGTTTATCAGGTCTTATTGGGGGTGGTATGTTTAGTGCATATTCTTTAGCTTTTACTGACGGTAAAGCAAGACGTGTAAAGCTTGAGCAAGAGAAAGCTAACGCTGCTTTTGCTAACGATACAAAAAAATACAATGATTTAAATGAAGTAGCTCTCTTTGAAACCTTTAGAGCCAATGCTCAAAAAGGTACATACGAAAGTATGATTAAGAATTTTGAAGATGTAAAGAATATGTCTGCAGAAGATGCAGATAAAAGAGGTATGGATGCTGACTATAAAGAGAAAGCACAACGCGCTATAGATAAAGCTCTAGAATACGAGCAAGAGTATAACGCTAACATATACTTATTTAATGACCCTGTTAAAGCAGAAATACTTACAAGAAGTAAGTATGTACAAAACTTATTAAACGATGAGGTAGAGCAAGCTAATACATCCCTTTCAGAGGCTGGCGTAGAAGTTAGTAAGTATTTAAATGCTAAAGGATCTCCTGCAGAACTTAATGAAGCTATAGAATTAAGCACTAAAGTAGAGGCTTATAATGTTGCTATAGATAAACTTACAGAAGAGTACAATGAGTTATCTAAAGACATTAAGAATAATAAAGATCGTACTTTAGATAAAGGAGAAAACGGTGAAGACATTAAGGCTAGAATAGAAGACATTCAGTCTAAGAGAGATGCAGCTGTTAAGCGAAGAGATACAGTGATAAATAATTTACCTGAGTCTGTAACTCAAGAGCAGTTAAATACTATTATGAATGAAGGGTTTAAACCTGGCAGTCCTTTGTACCAAAAAACTTTAGCAGAGTACAATGTAATAGATGCAAACTCTAGATACGCTAAAGAAGTTGATAGGTATACAGAATTTAAAAACAACCCTTCTAAGCTTAAGAAAGAAGCAAATAACATAACAAAAAGAGCTAAAAAAGTAGAAAAAGCTCAGAAATCTAATCGTAAAAAGCAAAAAGCAGAAGAAAAAGCTGCAAATATTAAAAAGAAAGTTGAAGCTAAAAAACAAAAAGCTACTTCTAATAAGGTAGAAGGAGAAGATAGTACATCTAAAAATATACAAGCAAAAGAAGAGGCTCAAGTTAATTTAGACGATATATTAAAAAGTGGTGAGCAAGCTCCTGAAGAAATTAAACTAGAAGGAGAGGCACCTAATGTAGATGAGCAATTAAATAAGATTATTAGTCAAGGAGATCTAGAGTCTATGGAAGCTTACCAGGCTATGCTTGAAGGTCAGTTATCTGCAGAGCAAGAATCTGCACTGCAAGAATCTATAGAAAATAAAAAAGCTAACAAAGAGACAGCTAAAAAGAATAAAGTAGAGGAGAACTCTAACACTGCTGAGGTAGCATCTGCAGCTGTAAACGACAAAGCGATAGGAGAAAACTCTGAAGGTGATAGACAAGTTAAAAATTTTAATTACCAAAAGAATGAAGACGGCTCTATACCTTACGAAGCTCAAAGTGGATTAACAGAAGAGCAAGATAAAAAACAGCTTACAAAAGAAACTAAAGATTCTGTACCTAACAATCCTAAAACTAGAATAGGTATTAGAACTAAGCAGATAATAGATGGGGCTAATGCGATGGCATATTTAGCTGTAGACTATGTATCTAAACTAATTAATACGCCTAGTGGGGAAATATTTGTAAGACAAACAGCCTCTAAGGATAAAACTAAAACATTAGTTCCTGAAGTAGAGTCTCCAAACTTCTTACAAAAAGATGCTCCTATAACTTTACGTACAGTTAAACCAGGCTCTAAAGGTGTTAGGTATGTGTATGATAATTTAGGTATGCCTAAAGAAATTACTTGGCAATACTCTGACTTTGTTAAAGAGTCTATCGGAGCAATACCTGCAGAAATAAATGCAAACGAAATACCTATAGAAATTGTAGCTACCGTACAAGGTGAAGAAAAAGTTATAGGTTATGTGCACGACACTAATTGGGTGGATGCTCAGTTAGCTACAGGCCAAGCACGTAATGTTGTAGAAGAAATAAAAGATCAAAAAGGAAGCTTTGATAACTGGAGTTACCAAAAAGCAGAGATACGAAGTTTAAGAAAAAATATTATAGATGCAGGAGGAGAAGTTACAACTACTATAAGTGAGGTAGCTTCAGGTACTCCGTTTTTAAATATTGTATTTGCAGAAGATGGCACCCCTACAGGTAAAACTGAATGGGAAGGAGTTAAAAGTTTAATGCCTGGTTGGAGAAATTTATCTATAGCTTTTAGAAAAGTAGGTGGATGGAGAACTAATTCTTCTGATAGAGTTGACGATTTTATTATAAACGATAAAGAATACAGTGACGGTAGAATAGGTTTAGTGTTACCCACTAAAAAGAAAGGGGAATCTTTTGTAGCTCCTTTATGGACTAAGCCATTAAACACTTCGCAGATAAATACAATTATGTATGCTGCAACTGCATTAGAAAACCCTGCTACAGCTAAAAGTATATCTGATGCATTAGGATTTGATTTTAGTAAGAAAAATGCTTCTGCGTTATACACTTTTGTAAATAGAATAGCTTACACAAATAGCTTTGAGTTTGATCCTAAAAAACCAAACGAAACAGTGTACTTTGATGTTAACCCTAAGAACAATGCTATTATGATAGCTACTGAAGGGAATAGAGTTATCTATACAAATAAACCAGATAGTATACCAGCTAACTTAGATATTACTAAATCAAAAGTACTACCTATCCAAGGTAACGAAGCTGCTGTTAGAAAAATATTACAAACAGTGTTGCCGTCATTGAACATTAACAAAGCTAACGTAAATGAAAGCTATACAGACCTTACAATAGCAGAAGACGGAACTGTAACTCCTAAGAAATACGAATCTTATAATGAGTATGCATTTGAGCTTGTGCAAACAAATATAAATGGTACTAATAGTTTTACTGACGCTAATGGGCAGCAAGAGTATGTATATATTAATCAGCCTGTAATACAGTTTAGTAAGGACTTTAAATCAGCAAGCAAGCCTAAGCCTTCAGCTAAAAAAGGATCTGTCAAGCCAGATCAAGTAGGTAATGATAGGCAAGAGACTTTAGATATAGCCAAAACAATTTCTCCTGCAAATTATATACAAGTTCAAGGTAAACCAAAACAACTTTTAACTAAGTTTAGAGAATATATTAAAGATGTTCTTTTACTAAAAAAAATGGATATTGGGTATTCAAATGGTAATTTAGAGTATGGAGATAATATTAAAGTACCTGCTTCAATAATACAATTAGGTGGAGGGGCTACAAGTATTTTAGATATAAATATAAAAGATTTTATTAATGCTTATTTTGATGCTGCTCCACTTCAAAAAGGATCTACTAGCTCAAATCAAGTAATAAATATATATGCAGGAACAAACGAAAACAAAGAGTTAAGTAACTTTGCTATAAGGCCTTTTACAATTGAGCCAGGAATGAGGTTAGATATACTTGCAGGTACTTATATTACAGTAGAAGGAGCTTTCCAGGCTGCTAAAATGATGAAAGCAACTGCTGGATTATATTACAATAGAGGTTTTGGGCTACCTCTTACTGAAAAAGGTAAAAAACTATTAGATAAATTACAAAACGCTTCAGGAGCTGAGGCTAAAAGACTAGGAAAGTCTATACAAGGATTAAAAGTTACTCAGTGGGATAGTAATTCTTCTACTATTATGGAAGATTTAATTAAAGAGTCTTTTAAACAAAATCCTGACGCATTACAAAAGCTTTTAGAGACAGGCAATGCTACCCTCACGCACACGCAAGATAAGAGTAAATGGGGAAAAGTATTCCCAGCAATCTTAATGGATGTAAGAGAGGAGCTACGTGAAAAAGATTCTAAGGAGTCAAATCAGCTAGATCCTAATACTTTATTCCAGGACTTAATAGACGATGCAGATTACGACTTAAGTTTTAGTTTAGTTCCACAAGAAGGGGCAACTCAACCTGAAATACCTTTTGAGGCTGCAGAAGAACAGTTAGAAGTTAATAATAAAATATCTAGCAGGCTAGAGCCTTTATTTATTGATTTTGCTAATATAGATTTTAACAGACAAAAAGAAATATTAAATTTTACCACTTATCACGTAACTAAAGAATTTTTAGTAGACGAAAATATAGGTGTAGATAAAGCATTAGAAAATGCTAAAAGTGTATTTGTAAAAGTTAAGAATTTACCAAATTTTGACACTCTTCCTGAAATAATGCGGAGGGATATAAGTATAATTATAGATAACTGGGCTAAAGTTTCTGAACTTACAAAAGAGCAGTTAAAGTCTACAATGAACATTAAAGAAGGTTCTAGAGGCAATAAAAAAGATCTAGAAAAAAATAACTTTAATGATGAAGCTAGATGGCAGTCTAACCCTAAAAAGAAAGCTTCTGAGCGTATAAAAATTAAAATGTCTCAGATAGTTAAAAGAAATAAAGACGGTAGCTTAAAACTTAATTATTTAAAACTACCTACTTTTTATACTTTCGATGAAGTTTGGGGTAATATAAAAGGAATATTAAGCGAGTCACTGCCTAATATAGACTCAATGCTGCAACAGCTTAATGATAAAAGCGACACTAACCCTATGTACAGAGAAATTGCTAAGTATATAAATAGCAAATTAACTGAACAAGAAAAAAGTGAGTTTGTTTCTGAGTTTGCAAACGCCTATATATCTCAAAGAGTTACTATGTTCTCTAAAGACAAAAATGGTAATTTTAAAGCAGAGGTTATAGATTCTGCAGCTAATAAAGAAAGTAACGTAATTAAAGATAGATGGCTTACAGAGCAGCTTAGTAATTCAAATTTAGTAAAATTCTCAGAAGATGGAGAAGCTTACATTGACTCTGATTATGTTGCATCTGTAGAAAAAAACTATAGAGAGCAATACGATAAAATATCTAAGGATTCTAAGTATAAAAGCATATTAGAAAAGAATTCTTCTGATGAAATGGCAGATTTAGTGCATAGCACGTTAACTAGTTTGTCTATTACAGTGCCGCCAGAAGCTATAAAGTATATGGCCACACCTGTACAAGGAACTAATAGAACTATTGGTGACGAAGTGCTGGACCAAGCATGGGGATTTGCAGTAGACCCTAAAAGTAGGTTGGGATTAATGGGGCTTATATTTAGTGCTTATAAAAATAATGCACCTAAAAAAGAGGATGTTAAATACGATCCAGAAGTTCAAGACAATGCAAAACCTTTATTTAAGAACAACCCTTTAAAAGGAGGTAATTTCCAAGGTATCATACTAAAACTAGCAGAAGTAACTGCTAAATTTGGTGACCCTATATACTCTATATCTTATAGAGATGGAGAAGGTAAAACTGTATACCCATATAATGGAACTACGTCTATGCACGTACTTTTAAAATTATATGAGAATTACAATAATGATGATATAGCAAAAAGTTTAGTAGACGGAATGATGTCTACACATATGGGATCTGTAAGTAGATTACTTCCTAAAATTATTAAAAATAAAAATGTTCTTAAGGTTCTTTACGCAGATGCATTAAAAGATAAGTTTGGTAATGAGAATTCTGCATCTAAAAGAAAACACCAAGGTATATTACAGCAAGATTTAAATTCTTGTTGGTTATTCCAAAATTCTAATAAAAAGAAGGCACTTTTCTTTGGTGTAACTAAAGCTGACCGTGGTATATCAGAACTTATAGAGCATGATAAGATAAACTTTAAGGATCAGGTTATTGTAGAAAATGGTGTAGCCACTAAAATTCTAAAAACTGCAGAAGATTACTTATATAGCTATGCTATGGGAGAGATAAAAAGAATCTACAGCACACAAAGTAAAATACAATCTGACCCTGAGTACTTACAAAAAACTAAATACAGAGAAGGTTCTCAGTATTTCCACTTTTTCTCTTTTTTAAACAAGCATGAGCTAGATAAAACTTTTGAAGAACAAGAGGTGAAGCAAGTTTACCCTTCAGAAGGTATTGACGGCATTCCAATGCTAGACATTACAAATTCTGAGCCTGTACTAAGAAGAGCAATAAACTTGTGGGCTACAAACATTATAAATGAGTCTGTAGAGCAATGGAATGAGCTTGGAATAGTAGAAGAAGGTAAAACTAAACTAGATTCAGGGTACATGGATTCTTTAGGTAAAGAAAGAAGTGTAGAAGATAAAGCAGTGGTTGCTGCAGGAGATCTAGAATTGAATTACATTATATCTAATATAGAGCAACAAATATTATTTGGTGGAGATTTAGCAGAAGCTTACAATGGTAAAGGGTCTACAGCAGCTGCAAAAGTAGCTTCTGGTAGAACTAATTACCAAAAACGTTTAATAGGTTCTGATGCACCTAAAACTCAAGGTAACTACACTAAAAGAGAGTATTCGGCAGTTACATTTAACGATAGGTTATCATTCTCTGAAAACTACAAATATTACGACAAACTATTTGGAGGTAACAGCCCTTATGGTAGCCCTACAAACAAATCTATAGAAAGTACAGATGCATTAGAGCTTACTACAGTGCAAGAGCACATAGATATGTTAGAATACTTTGGGCAAATATCCACTGAAATGCATGCATCTATATCTAAAAAAATAGATAATGCTATAAAAGACGAAAACAACAGCACTAATTACTACGAGCTAACAAAAGAAGAAATGGCTTTTGCTCTTAAACCTGTAAAACCACAATACGATTTTATGCACCCAGACCCTTCTACAGGAAGACTTTCTAGAGTGTATAGAAAATCAATGTCTCTGCCAATGCTACCTGATATGACTAGCGATATGCAGCTAGACAATATACGTATTGCTATGGAGAATACGGGAATACAAAGAACAGGACACGCAACTTCAGATAAATTATCTCCATTTAGTAGAATGAATGCTTATGATTCTGATGGAAATGTATTGTCTGTAGAAGAGTTAATGGAAGGTATGAAATCTTCTAAATTTACTTTATTTAGAGATGGTTTAGGTATCCAACAAGAGAAAAACGTTAAAGACAGTCAGCTTATAAAAGTTTCTACTCAGAAACTTAAAGTAATGTTTACAGGTCTATTAGAAGAAGAGTTTACTATTGATGAAGAGACTAAAACTGGTGAAGAAGCTAGAACTCGTAAACAAGAGATTATAAGTCAAATCTATAAAATAAAACACGATAAGTTTCTTGAAAAATACGGTAATATAGTAGAAAATGCAGACACTGAAACATTAGCAGTGCAAGGAAGTGAAGTGCAACTAAGCAAACTAGTGGAGGCTTTAAAAGAAGAGGCAAAAGCTAGAAATTGGAATATTAATGATGTATTTTCTTTAGATTTAAAAGAAGATGGTTCAGGAACTATTGTACCCTTACCATTTATACAATCTAGAAAAATGCTAGAAGGTTTAATGCTCAGTATTGTAAATAAAATAACTGACATTAAAATGCCAGGTATTACATTTGTACAATCTTCATCTGCAGGGTTTAAATCTACAGGCGCCTGGTCTGAGTTAGAAGGAAGCATGCGTAATCAACTTGTAACAACTACAAGCTTTGACGAATCTAAAGGGTTGCAAGGGCCTAGATGGGATGAAGAAAATCAAGTAGTTATACCTGGTCAAGTTATGGTTAAGTTTTTCTATAAAGACGAAGATGGTAACGAGCTAGATATACAAGCAAAAGACAGCAAAGGTAATTACATATTCTTATTTGAAAAGAATGGTAGATTATTTTTAAATCCTAACAAAGTGCCTAAAGAAGTTAGACAGCTTATAGGTTATCGTATACCTTATCAAAATATAGGTTCTGAAATGCCATTAGAAATTGTAGGTTTCTTACCTTCTAACATGGAGTTAACAGTGATAGTTCCTGATGAGATGCTTCCACAAATGGGTAGTGATTTTGATGTCGACACTCTTAATACTTTAATGTCTCAATATATCGTTAATAAAAACGAGAACGGGGATGTGCAAGGAGTTTACAGGAGAGATAGAAAAAAATACCCTAATAAATTTACAAATGAAAACATATTATTAGATGAGCTAAGAGACGTATTTTGGTCTGTACTTACAACTAATAAAAAATCTTTTGATATGATGTCAAAAGGTATTGATGATCCTGCGTTAGAAAACATAGCAGATGATGTCGATTCTATATTAAATAAAAATACTAGAACTAGAACTGCAATATCTAGAATAGATCAGATAAAAGATAATATTTCTCAAAGAGCAGGACAAGTGTTAATTGGGCCTGGAGCGCAAGCTAACACTCTTAATGCTATAATGGAAGGGATGGACATCTATTTAGTAGAAATGAAGAAAAAGAAGCAAGTAAAAAGATATTTGCGAGGGTTCTACGGAGAAAATAAAAATAAAAAAGGCGAGTACTTTAAAGAGTTGAGGTTTAGTAATTTATCTAATCAAAACGAAACAGTTTACTACGAAAATAATGTAAAAAAAGCTAGAACGTCTTCAGATGTAATTAATATTACAATGAATGCCGCTATTGATAATGCAAATAAACCTACCCTAGGTAAGCTATACTTTACTATGGATACTTTACCTACAGCGCTATTTATGGCTCAAGGAGGTATAAACATAGAAAATATTGGCTATATGTTCCCTCAAGAAATAATGAGGGATTATACAAGAGAGTTAGAAAAAATAGTTCCTGGGTTGTCAGATAAAAATGTGTTTGACAGAAAAGCAGAGGCAATCAAAGTTGTGCAGTCAAAATATCAAGAGCTAGCAGACGTTGCTAATATTAAAGAGATAGATTCTGCGTACGAAGAATATACAGACAAAAGTAATGCAGAGTTTAAAATGTTATTTCAATCTAAATTACTTAAAAAAGAACTTATAATAGGAGCTCCTAATTCAGGGTTAGAAAAAACAAAAGAATACTATAGAAAACAATTAGTTATTTTTGAACAGTTTTTAAAGTTTGAAGAAGACTCTAATAGACTTAACAAGCCTAGAAAAGCAGTTAATGACCCTTCAGTAAAAGGATTAGGATCTACAATGGCTTCTGCAAAAAGTTACATTAATAGGTTTGAAGTGTTTAAACAAGACAAAGCATCTGATGAAGCAGCAGCTAGACTAACTGGTCTTTCTGGGTTAGCAGACACTGAATATGCTAATCTTGCTAAATATTTAGAAAGCGCATTTAATTTATTTGCAAATGTCTATCCTGTAAGCTCAGACTTTATGTCTAATTTTGAGGAAGTATTCTTAAACAACACAGACTCTACAGAAGTATCTGAAAATGTTATGTCCACTATATTTGACGCAGTAGTTGCTAATGGGTGGAGCTACGCTATAGAGCAAATGTTTGTTAAAGAAAACAAAGAAGCAACTAGTTTATATGAACTACGTAGAAAATTATTTGTAGAAGAGAATAATATAGCTGTACAAACTATTGAAGCTCAAAAAACAGATTGGGGTAAAACTAATGAGTTTGTTATGGCGCTTAAACCTGTACTGTCTACAAACAAAAATAAAGGTAAATCAGCAGTAACTGTTGACTGGTCTAGCAATATCGAGAACTTAGCTATGCAAAGAGGGTTTACTGCATTACTACTAGGTAGTGTAGAAGCTCAAGAATTTGGTAAAAATTTAATTATAGCAGCATACTTAAATGGAGGTACACAAAAAGCCACGTCTTACTTAAGTATGATACCATTTGGAGGTATAGAAAAGTTAGGGCTAAATAAGCACTTAAGCAATGACATGTTTAAAAGTGAAGCTATAACAGATACTATAACATATTTAAAACAAGTGTTACAACATAAGCCTTGGTTAGCTACATCTATTGATATGAAAGATAGTGTAGTTAAAAAATATGCTAAGTTTAGAATAGACCCTAACAAAACTATTACTGGGTTAGTAATGCCTTCAGTAGATGAAGCTAATAATTTAGAAGCATTTAGTCCTTTCTTATATATAAGTGAAGGGGATACATATTACAAAGAGTTTTTAGTGCATCCTATAGGAAAAACCTACTATTTATTTTCCCACAAAGGAGATATTGAAGGAGGAGTTTATTACGAAAGAATAGATCTTAAAGGTGACAAGTTTGGTACTGAATACGATCACTCTGGAAACACAGCGTCGTACTTAGAAGAAAACAAAGTAATAAAAACTATTAAAGATCCTATACCTACAGGAGTGCCGTCTGTTGGAGTTCCTTGGAATGAAGAACCTTTCCCTGAAGGAGAGCAATTAGGTGTTCCTGAAGAAGTTTTAGTGGGAATGCTAGAAGAGTATGAAAATAGAAAACCTGATTACGAAAATCAATTAGACAATCTTTTAGATAGAGTTATTACAGACGGTAAAGAAGGTACTGTAGAATTAGCAAAACTTTTAAAAACTAAAGGTAT
>JACKZZ010023725.1_pt1 | contig 20837 bp, 16 predicted proteins | sample 8027871 | NCBI WGS metagenome assembly JACKZZ01 (sample SAMN15724774, study PRJNA655200) | protist metagenome | isolation source: fluorescence activated cell sorting (FACS) single amplified genomes of... | place: USA: West Boothbay Harbor, Gulf of Maine | collected 2000-07-19
CAAGCATTATTTAAATCACAATGCCTTGGCAGCCGAACCAATATTGCCAATAACAGATTTAATTTTAGAGCCCAAGCTGCTACAGCAAGAATTAGAATCCAGTGTTGAGTTCCCTAAAGCTGACCTTGCCAGAAAAAAGCCAGTTGCGAGCTTAACCTTATTTGAGTCATTACATGAAGCTGAAGCTGCTGCTGTTACGGATAAGGGGCAATGCATTGCGCAGCATGGAACCCTGCTCGGTTGGCTTGCTAGCAAGCCTAAAGGGGCTTACATGATGCATGAACCTCTGGCAATAAGCCCTACAATCATTAATGGTGTAGAAATTCTCAACTCATTATTGGAAGTAACAACAAAAAAGAGCTTACAGTCTACGGCTGCCCATAATAACTCATTAAAAATTGGTAGTTATGTGGTTCATCAAAAGTATGGCATTGGTAAATTGTCTGACATTACGGCTTTAAGTCATGCTGGTGAGACTTATGACTGCATGGTGATTCACTACGCAAATTCTGGCAAAATATTTGTCCCAATCACTGAAATAGATCAGCTTTCTAAATTTAAAGTGGTTCAAGATAGTTCCGTGATTAAATTATCAACTTTAGGCAAGAAATCTTGGCAGAACAAACAAGATAAAGTTATCAGCAAAATAGTTGATGATGCTGCACTACTTATTAAACTCCATGCGGAGAGAAAACAACAAACTCGAGCCCCATACAATTTCAACAAGCAAGATTTTTCTGAGTTTTTATCGCGTTTCCCATTTGTTGACACCAAGGATCAAGCGACGATAACTAAAACTATTGTGGATGATTTAACAGAACTAAATTACCCAATGGAGCGGCTTATTTGTGGTGATGTTGGTTTTGGCAAAACAGAGATTGCTTTGCGTGCAAGTTGGCTGGTTGCGACCAACTCGAAGCAAGTTGTATGGTTAGCTCCTACTACAATTTTAGCCAAGCAGCATATAAATAGAATTCGAGAAAGATTCCACAATGATTGTTTTACTGTTTTAGAATGTTTTGGGGGCAAAAAAATCTCACCTTCGCAGCAACAGGCATTACTTGATGGGAAAGTTGACATTCTGATTGGAACCCATGCTGTCTTAAACGCAAGTTTACAGTTTAGGGATTTAGGTTTAATTGTAATTGATGAAGAGCACAAGTTTGGGGTTAAGCAGAAAGACGCATTAACGCATAGATATCCTATGGTTGATATATTGAGTTTATCAGCGACCCCTATTCCGCGCAGTTTAAATATGGCAATGTCTGCATTGAGGGATATTTCATTATTGGCTTCGCCACCAGAAGAGCGCCTTGATATTAAAACTTTTGTCGGAACGATCAATGACAAAGATTTGATTCGCCGAGCGATATTGCGGGAAAATCAGCGTGGTGGTCAGGTCTATTTTTGTTATAATAGAATTGAAAAGTTATATGAGAAAAAGATTGAATTACAATCGTGGTTTCCAGACATTGTTATTGACATAGTTCACGGTCAATTGACACGCGAACAAATTAATCAGCAAATGCAAAATTTTACACTGCAAAGAACAGACTTGTTATTATGCTCTAGTATTGTAGAGTCTGGGCTTGATTTTGCGAATGCTAACACTTTGATAGTGTACCGAGCTGATTTATTTGGTTTATCGCAGTTGCATCAATTACGTGGGCGAGTTGGTCGTGGCAAGCAACAGGCTTATGCTTATTTTTTAGTGCCTGAGCCGGAGTATCAAACTAAGGATTGTCAGCATAGAATTCAGGCAATAAAAAATAACAGTGCTTTGGGTTCTGGGTTTTCACTAGCGATTGAGGATTTAGAAATTCGTGGTGCTGGAAATATTTTGGGCAAGCAGCAGAGTGGTCATATTATGGAAATGGGTTTTCAGCATTATATTAAGTTACTTCAGCAGACTATGTCTTGGTTATCAGAAAACCCAAATCAGGCCTTAGATATTGATAAATTACTGGCTACTAAGGAATTTAGTTATAATATTCCGCAGTCAACATTAATTCCTGATACGTATATTGTAGAGCCTAATACTCGTTTAGAATGTTACCAAGAGTTAGCTTTATGCAGTACGCATAGTGAGATTGATGGGATTCGTTTAAAATGGTTAAAGCGTTATGGAACATATCCAGAAGCAACTGCTAATTTACTGGATATTGCTCATATCAAATTAGATTTAATGGGGCTTGGGGTAGTTAACTTAGCAATGAGTGAAGCAAAGCTTGAGCTGACATTCAAAGAAATGGCTCTCAGCTCAAATCAGATAAGTAGCTTGCTCGCTAAGCCACATAAATATTTGCTGAAACCTCCAGCGATTTTAAGCATCATAAGCGTCACTAATATTCGTGCAGAAATAGCAATTTTGGTTTCCGAGCTAAAGTAAAAAGTTATCCACAATTTCTGTGGAAAAGCTTGTGTAAAACCCGGGCTTTTCAAAAATAAATGCCAACTATACAACCACTTAAACAAAGTGGATCATTTTAATACAGAAAAAAAAAACACTAGACACTTAGGTAGGCATTTGCTAGGATCTCTTGATGAATAAAGTCAAGATGATCAGAAATAGTATGCAGCTTAGCAGGAATGCTATGCAGAAGTTACACAATATTTCTACTAGCTCTTTAGGGCGTTGGGAACAAGGACAAACCCCAAGCGAATCGAGCTGTGAGCGCCTAGTAAAAGCTGCAAGTGCGCACGGAATAACAACAAGTGTGGACTGGATATTACATGATATTGGTGACTCTCCAACAAATCTAAATAAAACAGCACCGAAGGCGCTTACAGAGCTAGCTAAAAAATTAAGTAATGGTGGCAGAAGTTACACTACATTTGAGGTACCGGACGACTGTATGCTACCAACATATTCATCTCAGGACTGGATTTTAGCGCAGAGATTATCATCTCAAAGCATAAACAAATTAAAGCCCAAAGTTTTATTAATTGACACGGAGCATGGGCGTTACCTAAGATTATTAAAGCCTAGTAAATGCCCAGAATACTATGACTTAGTGACAACCAACCCTGCAGCTGATGCTCGATGCTTTTATGAAGAAAGGGTCATAGGAATTGCTGTTGTGGTGTGTCATATAATTGCTTAAGCTATGATATAAATTATGTGAGATGTTAATGTATGATGTAATTGTTATTGGGGCCGGAATTATTGGCCTAACTGCAGCCAAGGCTGCGGCTGATTCTGGCCAGAAGGTCTTGCTGCTTGATCGAGCACCTGCCCCGCACAAATATAACGATTCTTTAGCTCCTTATGGCCGAATACACGCCTATAACAAAAAAAGTATTAGTTACTTATCTGAATTAAAAATTTGGCATAAAATTGAAGAATCAAGCAAGTATGCTTTTGATGGGATGGAAGTTCATAGCAAGTCAGCCCAAATTAATTTTGCTGAAACCAGCATGGGGCATTTTGTGACAAACCATGCGATTATCACAAGCTATATTGAAAAATTGTCAGTTATGCCTAATGTAACTTTGCTTTGGCAATGTGAGCTTACTGCAGTGCAGCAGGCATCTGATTTAGTTACATTACAGACTTCCACCAACAAGTTACGTGCAGGCCTAGTAATTGCGGCTGATGGGGCTCGCTCATGGGTACGAAATCAGCTAGCTATTCCGACCAAAATTTTAGATTATCAGCAGCAATGTTTTGTGGGTTTTGTAAAGTTCAGGGGCGAGCATAAACGAGTTGCTTGGCAGGATTTTTTCGCAGATGGTACTTTTGGATTATTGCCATATGGGGATGGGATTTATTCATTAGCTTTGAGTGTTAACAGAAAGCTAGCTGAAACTTTAACAGAAAAAAATATTGTGGATTACATAAATAGTCGTCGTAAACCAAGCTCTATCATTGAGTTCCTCGAAATCAAGCAATGTCAAAGTTTTCCTTTACACGCAGTGCATGCAAGCAAGTATAGCCAAGGCCGAATAGCTTTGGTTGGAGATGCTGCTCATGCAATTCATCCATTGGCTGGCTTGGGTTTGAATTTAGGCATTGCTGACATTAGTACTCTCGCCAATTGCTGTTTTAATGGAAATTTAGATGCTGGCCTATTAAATTATTCAGCGCAGCAATCAAGGCTTAATGCAAAAGTAATGGATGGTTTGACTTTAATGCAACAAACTTTTGGGTCTAGTCTTAGTGGTTTTGCTATGCAATTAGCCAACAATAAATTGGTTAAAAATGCCTTAATTGCCCTAGCAAATCAGGCCCCTGTAATTACAGCTGTTTATGAATAGGGTTTTACTAGATTGCAATAAATTTACGGCCTTACGCAATTCAGAGCAAGTTTTTAAGCCGTTAACATTTATAGTAAAGGCTGGAGAATGCCATCAATTATTAGGCAACAATGGCTCAGGAAAAACCACTTGTTTGCAGGCAATACTTGGTTTGAAAAGTTATACTGGCAAGTTATCAAATGTTGAGTGTTCTTACTTGGGTCATAATAATGGTTTATATCAAACCTTGACTGTAGAGGAGATAATTAATTGGTGGTTAGTTCTTGCTGACAATGGCAAGCGGTCTGAATTAGCATTAGGCTTACCGGCATCTGCTATAGTCGGCGCACTATCTAATGGGCAAAAAAGACTTTTAGCTTGGTCCCGCCTGCAAATTGAAAGTTGCAGACTATGGCTGCTAGATGAGCCATTAACCAATATTGATAAAAACCAGCAAGAGGTTTTATTAAAGTTAGCGCATAAGCATATGGCAAGTGGTGGTGCAATTATAGTTGCTACACATATGCAGCCTTTATGGTTACAACTAATTAGTCATACTCAAGAAATAAAGGCTCTGGATGAATAACCATTTAAAATTAATTTGGCGTGCACGTTTTAGCTATTGGCAGGAGATTGCAAGCCTTTCTATTTTTTTAATTGTACTTGCCTTTATCAGCCAAGACTTAAAGCCTAATATAATTTGGTTATTATGGTGCTGGGCTTTAATCAATTCTGGCAGCAACTTCTGGCGGGATGATTTTCAGGATCACTGTTGCATTCAATGGATTTTAAAACCATATGCTTATTCTATAATTTGCCAAAAGTGGGCTATGTTTTTATTATTTAATAGTATTGTATGGCTGTTAGCCTGGTGTTTTTGGCTATTAAGCACTAATGTATCTGATTACCTTTGGCTGTTGACCAGCATCTTAGCAACCATGCCAATTGTTTTAGGTCTCGCTGTCTTTATGAGCTCCTTATCGAGCAACTTTGTGAAAAATACTAGCTTATTGAATTTAATAATTTTGCCTTTATTGGCTCCATTTCTAATATATGGCTCTGCAGTATTTTGGCATTTAGAGCAACATCAAGATCCAAGCCATATTGTTGCTGGGCTAGTCGCTATTTCCATATTATTTATAATTTTTACACCAAGATTGGTTTTAAGAGTGATGATAATTAGCTTACAAGCAGAATCATAAATTAATAGGGCTTAAAATTATGCCTTATCATGCTATAGTTTAATTTTTATACTCCAGGCCTTATGAAAAAGTTATTTCCCCTCTTTGTAGTTGCTATTTGCGCTAGCATTTCGTATTTATATTTTGCTAAACTAGTCCCTGGTTTAGCAAAATCACATTTAGAACCTAATCATAAAGCCCTAAACTATCAAGAGATATCTGTGCATAAATGGCCTTGGTTTGGTTTACGTTTAAAGCAGGCTAATTACAAATCTACGACATTTAGCTGGAGAGCACCAAGTTTAGATCTTGAAATAGCTTTGAAGCCCGCTTTTTTCTCAAAACATTATATAAGCAAAATAAGCATGAAAAACCCAGAATTTATTTTCAAGGGTGATCTAGAAAAATGGCGGAATGGGCTAAAGATAAATCTTTTACCTGAGACAATTGGTTTGCCAGAAATGTCATTTTACGAGAATTTTAAAATCAGTATCCAGAATGCTAGCTTTAGGGTTAATAAGCTAAGCTTGGATCATGTTTCTATAAACACGACAACCATTCAAAATAACGTGCCATTTACTCTTACTATCCAAGGTGATTGGCAGCAACACCCCTTCAAGTTTTCTGCACTTATGACTAAAAGCGCACAGGGCATAAGACTTGATAATACGCATTTAACAATCGAGCATCTAAGTAAAGCTTTTGGCATGTCTTATATTAAAATTAACAGTGATTTGTTGGTGAATAACCACAATCTCACCCTTAGCAATTTAGCAATTATGACTCCTGAGGTTAGAGCACAAGGTCAGGCCAAAATAAATTTAAGTGACCTTGGCAATAGCTCAGGATTTTTAGAGATGCCTGGTGCGCCTTGCAGAAATATCTTAAACAATTTAAATCTAGTACTAGATACTAAAAAATCCTTCTTAAAAAACTGTAGTGGCAAAATTAAGTGGCAAGCCAAAAAATTAGATATAATGCTCGACTCTGATGATTTATCGGCAAACGCAAAACTAAACTTGGCAAATGCAGGTGATCCACAATCTGAGTTGAACCTAAAAGCAGGCAATATTAATAGTTTATTTTCTAAAAACAAATCAAAGATAGTATTAAATAAACTGCTTACACATTGGTTTAATAAAATCGTTTGGGGCAAGCCTAAGCTTGGGCGAATGCTTATGGAGCAAGTAACATGTAATAAGGTTAATAATACTTTTGTTTGCAACGCTAATATCACCCAAAAAGCGCACTTTAAAGTGAACCTAAAAGACTTTGATAGTGGCACTGTCAGATTAACAAACATCACGCCGGCAATGGCTTTTTCTGTGATTGGTAGCAACTTAAGTAATATTCTGACAGGTGAGTTCAATGGCAAGCTATCTTGGCATAGGAATTTAAGCACTTTAATTTATAAGGGAAGCATATCTAGTCCGGAACTAACTCTTATTGATTGGCATTTAAGGGATTATTTAGCTAATAAAGAGATTACAGACAAGATAGTTAAAGTTAATGGTAAAATTGAAAAATGGTCTGGCTTAAGCATAATATTCAGTGGGTTAAATGACATTTTAAATTTCAATAAAGTCACAGCGGATGATTTTTATGCTAATGGTATAGTTGACCTAGGATCTGGGGCTTTAAGCATAGATCTAAAAGCGAAAGAGAGACAATTTAATTTGTTAGGCAAATGGCCAGATGAAATTTATTTGTTGAGATTGCTCCCCGGGACGGATTTGAACCGCCGACCAAGTGATTAACAGTCACCTGCTCTACCACTGAGCTACCGGGGAAGATAGAAGCATTATAAATATACTTTTTGAAATAATCAAGGCATAATACAAATGGATATTTTATGGAGTAACTATGCAAATTTTAATTACTGGCGGCACTGGAGCAATTGGCCAAATCTTAATTAAAGAGCTTTTACGAAAAAACCATAAAATCATAGTAATTAGCAGAAACAATAAAAAAGTTATTGACCTATTTGGCTCAAAAGTATTTGCCATAAACTGGGCTGAATTACACAAGGTTGAGCAAATGCCTGAGATTATAATTCATCTTGCAGGCCATAACCTTGGCAACTGTTTTTGGACTAAAAAGAATAAGCAAATAGCTTATGAATCTAGGGTAAAAACAGCAAACATATTAACTAGCTGGTGTGCAAAAAAACAAATTACCCCACGTGTCTTACATGCTAGCGGTGTTAGTTATTATGGTTTTTTCAAAGATTGCAAAATCATTTGTAATGAAACAACCCCTGCGCAGGCAAATACTAAAAAGTTCGCACAAGAATTAGCATTTGCCTGCGAAAATGCTTTTGCTGATCTACCAAAAACCACCTTAAGATTAGCCCCAGTATTAAACACTAAATCTGGAATGCTAGCAAAGCTAGCTATGCCAGCGAAATATGGCTTAGCAAGTATAATTGGCAATGGGTTGCAACCACTGGCTTGGGTTGCAATAGAGGATGTTATTGCAATGATCATGTTTTTGCTTGAGCGACCAGATGTTCTAGGCCCAATTAACCTAACTAGCCCTGAAATAATTGATCAAAAGACTTTCACTAAAAAACTAGCACTAGCATTGGCTCGCCCTGCATTCTTTAGAGTTCCAGCCTGGCTAATTAAACTGCTAGCTGGTGAGCTTGGTGATCAGTTTATTATCCATGGCCAGGCAGTTGCTCCTGATAAGTTAATTGCCTTAGGATACAAGCATAAATTTTCTAGTATTGATGATTGGTTTAAATCAAGCCTTTAGAGTTGCAACAAACATAATATGCAAGAAGTTATTTGCTTGATAAAAGCATTTGCCATCTAGGCTCGAACTTGACTTCAATTTAACTGACATTTTAGCTTGAGATATATGTTCTATAATTTTTGCTTTATATGCTGCATCAATAACATTGGTGTTAATATCAACTGGCGCATATAGCGCCTGCAAATTCCACTCAGAATCATCTTCAGTGATAGCTCCGCCATCAACCACAATAAACGCATAATCATACCAAGTAATATCAGATGGTTCTATGAACGTAGCTTCTTGAAGTAAGTCTTGATTTGGGCATGCATTTGCTTGCAAGTTAAGGGTAGCTATTACGCAAAGAATTGTTAACCAAAACCGCATATGGTTACCCAAAAATATAGAGGTTACCCGAAATGCTAGTCCTTGTCATCAGTCTTATTTAGCTCTTGAAGTAATGCTGTAAGATTTGTTTCTAATTTCTCAAATTCAAGCATTTGTTCTTTTTGCTTAGCAGCTAAATTTTGAACCAAATCACGCAAGCGGGTAATCCTAAAATTAAGTGGATTATCCTTTTCATCTAAGGGGATATTAAGCTCAGGGTTTAAGGCTTTTTTGATTGAACCGAAAATTTGCTCTATTTCTTTATTAGCCATGAAAGTCTCCAATGATTACACTCAATAATTATAGGCTATTTTATTTATTATGGGTCACATGCGCTGCATTGTTTTAATTCCAAGTAAATCTAGGCCTTTAGCAATAGTCTTACACACTAGTGCAGCCAGGTTTTGTCGGGCAGATTTTGTGGCATTATCAGCTGAGTTTATTGGGCATTGTTCATAAAACCTCATAGATAAGCTAGCAAGGTCATATATGTAATTACAAATGTGATGTGGCATAGACTCTTCAGAGGCCAACCTAACCGCCTCATTAAAGCCGAGTATTTGCTTCGCTAAAGCTAGCTCAATTGGTAGAGCAAAGTTTAAACTACTCTGATTGAACTTGGCTATTTTATTTAGTCTAACATAAGCATATAAGATGTAAGGCGCAGTATTACCATCAAAACGTAGCATTTGCTCATAACAAAAAGCATAATCTGTATTTCTTGGTTTTGATAGGTCATTGTACTTTATTGCTGAAATAGCTATTTGCTCAGCTAGTGCAGTAGCATCAGCATCAGATAGATCTGGTTGTTTTGATTCTATAACTGTGATTGCTTTTGCAACGGCAGCAGTTAATAGGTCAGATAATTTTATAGTGCCTCCATCTCGAGTTTTGAATGGTCGTCCATTTGCAGCATTCACAGTCCCAAAGCCAATATGTATTAGCTGAGCCTTTGCCCAACCACATTCCTTAACAAGCTCAAACAACAAGTTAAAATGTAAACTTTGGCGCTGATCAACCACATATAGAACCTTATCGGCATTTAGATTTTTCAATCTATATTTTGCAGCTGCTAGATCAGTTGTGCCGTATAAATATGCACCATCTTGTTTTCTAAGAATCATCGGCATTGCTTGCTCATCCTTGCCAAGTAATTTTTTGGAGAAATAGCATAAAGCTCCATCGCTAAGATTTAGTTTGTCTGATATTTCAGTTAGAATTGGCTCAAGCATTGGCTGATAAAAACTTTCTCCAACCACATCACTTGGTGATAATAATAATCCAAGTTGCTGATATAATGCATGACAATGTTGCAGGGAGATATCTCTAAACTTTTGCCACATTTTAATTGATTCTGAATCTTGGTTTTGCAGCTTTACTACATTACCTCTTGCAGTATTAGCAAACTCAGGTGATTTGTCGAACAATATTTTAGCCTTTAGATATATTTGTTCAAGCTCATTTATATTAGAGCTTAATTCTTCTAACTTAATATTTTCATGCTGGATGTAGGCTAAAATCATCCCGAATTGTGTGCCCCAATCGCCCACATGATTTTGCTTTATGACTTTATGTCCGAGGTATTCATTGATCCTCACTAATGAATCGCCGATAAGGCTGGTTCTCAGGTGGCCAACATGTAGGGCTTTTGCTAGATTTGGGGCTGAATAATCAATGACAATTGTATTGGCTGTTGGCAAATCAATCTTTGTGTTTGCTAGGTTTTTAGAGAGCTCCTCTTTAATATATGACTCAGCCAAGAGCATGTTTAGAAAGCCAGGCTGAGCAACCCAGACTTGTTCTAGGCAATTTGGTAAAGGTTGTTCCGCTACAAACTCAGCTATTTTCAAAGGCGCAAGTTGCCAAGCTTTCGCTAACATTAAAGGTGAGCTACAGGCAAAATCACCGTGATCTCTGCCAGATTTTAAAACTATCTTAATGGCGGCTTTGGGCTTAGCAAAATGTTCTGCTGCAGCGATAAAGGCTGTGTTAAGCCAGGCTATGATATCTGTGCGCATTAAAATATTCTCACAAATTTTCACTCTATCAAAATGGCAATTAGAATGCTAGTTTTAGTCTTTCAGCTGGAGTGAATCTTGATTTTATGATATAAATTTTAATTTTGTAATCGTTTATGGACAAAGTATATCAACACAATTCTGTTGAGAAAAAATGGCAAGCTGTTTGGCAAGTACAAAACATTGGGCAAGCAAAAGGGACAGGAAAGCCCTATTCCATAGTCATCCCCCCACCAAATGTTACTGGCACGCTTCACATGGGCCATGGCTTTCAATTAACTATTATGGATATATTGATCCGTTATCATCGAATGTCTGGGCATAAGACCTTATGGCAAGTTGGCACTGATCATGCTGGAATTGCAACGCAAATGGTGGTTGAAAGACAACTAGCCAAAACTAATACCACCAAACATGACCTGGGTCGCACGGCGTTTTTAGATAAGGTTTGGGATTGGAAAAAACATTCGCAAACTACCATTACTAAACAAATGCAAGCGCTTGGTACATCTATGGACTGGAGCCGTGAACGCTTTACTCTTGATAAGCCTTACACTGATAAGGTGGCAAAGGTTTTTGTTGACTTATATAAGGCTGGCCTAATTTATCGTGGGCAAAGATTAGTCAATTGGGACCCAGCGTTAAAAACTGCAGTTTCTGATTTAGAAGTTGTGAATGAGGAGCGTTCTGGAAACTTATGGCATATAAAATATGAGTTAGCTGAGCAACCTGGTGTCTTCGTCGAAATTGCGACCACAAGGCCAGAGACCTTGCTTGGAGACCAAGCTGTTGCTGTACACCCTGATGACTCAAGGTACCAGCATTTAGTTGGGAAATTTTTAAAATTACCGCTAACAAAACGCAGCATCCCAATTATTGCTGATGAATACGTTGATCCGGAATTTGGTTCTGGCTGTGTTAAAATAACTCCAGCTCATGATTTTAATGATGCTGAAGTTGGTAAGCGGCATCATTTACCTAATCTTAACATTCTAAATCCAGATGCTAGCTTAAATAAAAATGTGCCAGAAGCATATCAAGGCTTGGACAGATTTGCTGCCCGGAAACTAATCATATCTGACTTAGGCGACCTGGTGGTAAAGATTGAGCAACATACGCATAATATCCCAGTTGGTGATCGCTCAGGTGCTATCTTAGAACCATTGCTAACTAACCAATGGTTTTTAAATTGTGATGACCTGGCAGATAAAGCCCTAGAGATTGTAAGAGACGGTACAATTGAGTTTATCCCCAAGAACTGGTTCAATACCTATAAACATTGGCTAGAGAACATTCAAGACTGGTGCATTAGTCGGCAGCTATGGTGGGGGCACCAAATACCAGCTTGGTATGATTCTGAGCAAAATATTTATGTTGGTTTGAGTGAAGCCTCAGTGCGAGCAAGCTATCAGCTTTCTGATGCAGTGCAGTTACAACAGGAGGAAGATGTTTTAGACACTTGGTTTTCATCGGCCCTATGGCCATTTGTAACATTAGATTGGCAGGAAGATGAAGCCATATTCAAAGAATTCTATCCAACTCAAGTATTGGTAACTGGATTTGATATAATTTTCTTCTGGGTTGCGAGAATGATCATGATGGGGCTTAAATGCACAAAAAATATTCCATTTAAGCAAGTTTATATCACCGGTTTAATCAAGGATGAAAAAGGCCAAAAGATGTCTAAATCGAAAGGTAATGTTTTAGACCCACTGGATTTAGTAAATGGTATCTCATTGCCTGACCTGATTGAAAAAAGGACTGGGAGTATGATGCAACCAAAACTAGCATCAGCCATAGCTAAACAAACCAAAAAAGCCTTTCCCGATGGCATTATGCCACATGGGACTGATGCTTTACGCTTCACCTTTTGCGCACTAGCAAGCAATGGTAGAGACATCCGATTTGACCTTAATCGGCTGACTGGCTATCGGAATTTTTGCAACAAGATTTGGAATGCAAGCCGCTTAGTTTTAAGCTTTGAAAGCTCTACACATAATGTAAAGTTAAACTCTGAAATTGACAATTGGATTTTAAATAAAATGCAGATTTGTATAAATGATTCTCATAAGCATATAAAAGCTTATCGCTTTGATTTACTAGCCAAATTAATTTACGACTATGTGTGGCATGATTTTTGTGATCGATACCTAGAATGGGCAAAAACTGATAAGGCTCGGGCCAATAGTCAAGCCGGCAATGTTGCGAAAATAATACTAGAAAATATAATTAAATTAATTCACCCAATAATGCCTTTTATTTCTGAAGAAATCTGGCACAATATTCATGCAAACAGTACTTGTTTGGCATTAGCTGACTACCCTAAAGCTAAAACTCCAGGCGAATATAATAACGCAGAGATTGAGAACTTATTTGCATTAATTGCTGGAGTGAGAAATTTACGCTCTGAATTAAATATCTCACCAAAAATTGAATTGACTTTAACTATAGAAGACTGCAGTTCTAAAGAATTAGCGATAATTGAAAAATACAAGCAACATCTAAAACAATTATTAAGGTGCGGCTTTAGTGAGGAGAAATCAGCCACAATTTCTGCTTCAATAGTTGCAAACAGCATGCAATTTTCTGTACCTGTTGCCGACCTTATTAACCCAAAGTCTGAAATAACCAGAATTGAGCAAGTATTAAAAAAACAAGAAAAATTAATTAAGCAGGCTGCGTCCAGATTAGATAATGAGAGATATTGTGCAAATGCACCTGCTGAGCAAGTGATGGAATATCAACTTCAACTAAAAAATGCAGAAATCGCTAGCAAGACTTACAATGCACATTTAAAACTTATGCAAGAGCTATTAGCTGGTAGTAATTGTGAGTAAAGCAATTGTTCTATTCTCTGGCGGTTTAGATTCGACCACCTGTTTAGCTCTAGCCTTAACCAAGCATGCAGAAGTGGTTGCGGTTTCGTTTGATTATGGGCAAAGGCATATAGTTGAGTTAGAGCGAGCCAGCAAAATTGCTAAAAAGTATGGCGTTGAACATATAATTGTGAAGATTCAAAATAATATTTTTCAAGGTTCAGCTTTAACAGACAAAAAAATTGATGTGCCTAATTACCAAGGCTTAGACACTATCCCTGTTACATATGTTCCAGCAAGGAATACTATTTTTATCGCTTTTGCTTTAGGTATTGCTGAAAGCTGTGCGGCTAGTGCTATCTATTTGGGAGTTAGTTCTGTTGATTATTCTGGTTACCCAGATTGTCGGCCTGAATATATAGAAAGCTTCCAGGCGCTTATAAACAAAGCTGCACCTGATCATAAAATAAAATTGACCACACCTTTGGTCAATCTAAGTAAAGCTGAAACTATCAAACTAGGCCTTGAGCTTGGAGTCGATTACTCAGAAACTATATCATGCTATAATGCTGATAAAGATGGCAATATTTGTGGGACCTGCGATAGCTGCACCCTTAGAGCCAAAGGTTTCAATGAGTTAAAGTCCTCTTAGAATCATCAATATTAGCAGAATTGAGCCGGCTATGCCCCTTATTACCACTTTCTTGGTGACTCTTAACAAGATCCGGGGGGCGCAATTCACTTGAAGGCTGCTCGGCATTTCTGGGATGAAAGCCCTCATTTAGGACCACCTCATTACCCTTAGCTTTGCTATAATTTTCGTCAAACTTTATAGTCTTTAGTTGCACTTCAAAGGGGCTCTTCACTTCTATTGTCTTATCTTGCAAGAAGGAGGGGCTCTTTCCTTCTATTGTCTTATCTTGCAAGAATTTATGAATATAAGAGAATCCGTAGATTTCCAATTTCTTTTCATCAATATTGAAATTATTATCTTTTGCAAATTCTTTAAATTCTTTAATAAAATTCTTATCATGTTCTTTTTTGTAACATTCACCTTTTTTCGGCCATATTCTGGTTTTAAGAAAATCAACCCCATGCCGTAAGAACTCAACTGGTGTTTTCAAATCACAACCAAATGCCTCTGGTTTTATTCCCCATGACTCATTGTTTAGTTTAGCTAATAAAACTGTTCTATGGTTATTGGGTAGTGGTACAGCACCTATGTCAATACCTCTATTCTTTTCAACTAAACCTTTGTAATGTGATGATGCTCTCATATAACCAAATTTAGAGAATTCTTCGAGCACATCATTTGCCCGAGTATCATAGCTTCTAATCATTCCCTCACCAAATTCGGGGCCACCTTCATACAAAAAAGTAAAGAAGCAAGCCATGTCATTTTTATAATATTTTTTATTAATGGGGTCACCATTATAAATAGCTAGACCTCTAGAATATGGATCATCTGGAGCCATTTTACTGGACCTTAATGATCTAAATCTATTTACCATAGCCTTAAGCAAAGAAGCAAATAGCAATATTAATAATATCTCTAGAGCTACAAATAGCACAATAACTCATATCTTATAAAATTAATTATAGTTTATTTATTTAAATAGGGGGCAATTAATTACTTTGGCTGTAATCGAGCGTATAATTGATTTAAATTAGCAAGTGCCTGAGACTTTATTTCTGACAATTCTGGCTCTTCTCTTTTGCTATAAAATTTAAATGTTTCAGCTGCAAAGCAGTAACTTAAAGCATTAGAGGCCTTAGTTGGCGGCACTGCTCTTGATTCATTTATTAGTTTATGTTTTAGTGCTTGATTGTTGCCCGTGATGATTTCAATTATAGCTTCAACCTTTATGGAGCATTGCTCCAGAATTGGTGCTACAAACTGCTTAATTTCTTCATATGTTGTATTTTCTGAATATACTTTATCAACCATGACAAATTCTTTGTCTTTATTTTCATACCGAATTACAACTTCTTGCCCTTTAGCAAATTTTACCTCTGAATTAATTGCTATTAATTTTTGGAGGAAATCAGGGTTATTTGCAGCATGGGCATACATATATGACAAACCTTGCGACTTTAACAAACCTTGATCACACTCAGGATATATAGATTTAAATTCAGTAATTATTTCTGGCGGCGTATGTTCTTTCCTCAAAATATCACAATCGTCACCAACTGGATATAATCTAGTTTTTAGGTACTCAGCCCCATGTAATACAAGTGAATATAGATCTCCCATACCGTAAGGCTCAGGCTTTAAACCAATTGAACCGTCTTCTAAAAGGCAAATTAGGACAGTCTTATGCTCATATGGCAAATTGTACTTTGCCCCCTCAGGAGTATCAATTCCCATATTTGCATAGCAAATACCCCTATAATGAGATGATATCCGATAGTAACAAAATTTTTCAAATTTTTGGATAATATGTTTTATGCCATAAATTCTTAGCATTCCATGTTTAAATAAATCCTGGGGAGCTTTGGAGTAAAAGTACCAAAACAAGCAGATAATATCATAGTTTGGATCTTTTATATCTGCACCATTAAATATTTCTGACCCTCTTATGACATAATTATCTTGAAAATTAGGAATTTGAGATAAAGTCTCTTCATCAGAATCTTTTGTTTCTAAAAATTTTAGCATATAACATTATTTGTAAATATTAATGTTAGTATAGCACAAAGATACTATTAATCAATGGCTTATGCTATATAATCAATAGTTTTTAATTTGGCAAAGTGGCTCATCTTTACCTGGCACATTATAAAATTCAAAAGTTAAGGATTTATCATACCATGCAAAGGTTTTACATGATGTGAATTCCTTGAAGGCTCCATCTTTAGCTTTGTAGTATGCTTTTACATTCCATATAAAGTCAGTAAAGTACCAGTGGCTTTCAGAAGCGTGTGACTGGACATCATATGTATGAGAGAACAGCCGACCAGTTGTAACCCTTGTCTCTGAATTTGATTCATTATTAATGGTTAGGTACAAGGTATGAGCGTAAGCCGTAAGACTTGTCGCCGCTATTATAGTTGCAATTAATTTTTTCATATTTCTATTCTCCAGTAATTATAAATATGACACAGCAACAATTATAACAAAAACAAAAGAAAAAGCAAGATGTTCAAGAAACTTGAACAACAATACTACTACTTGCCTAGCAAATTAAAAATCAATAGTTTTTAATTTGGCAAAGTGGCTCATCTTTACCTGGCACATTATAAAATTCAAAAGTTAAGGATTTATCATACCATGCAAAGGTTTTACATGATGTGAATTTCTTGAAGGCTCCATCTTTAGCTTTGTAGTATGCTTTTACATTCCATATAAAGTCAGTAAAGTACCAGTGGCTTTCAGAAGCGTGTGACTGGACATCATATGTATGAGAGAACAGCCTACCAGTTGTAACCCTTGTCTCTGAATTTGATTCATTATTAATGGTTAGGTACAAGGTATGAGCGTAAGCCGTAAGACTTATCGCTGCTATTATAGTTGCAATTAATTTTTTCATATTTCTATTTTCCAGTGCTTTCTGCTCTTCTTGGTTTTTTTCTCTTTGGAGCGATTAAGTCTGTAATAGTCCCCTCAACCATCTCGGCTGACATCATAACACTCTCAGACAAAGTTGGGTGCGGATGTATAGTTAATGCCAAGTCTTCAGCAGTACAACCCATTTCTATTGCCAGTGCGATCTCAGAAATCAAATCACCTGCTGACCTCCCAACTATTCCTGCGCCTAAAACCCTACCAGTGTCAGAATCAGTCAATAACTTAGTAAAACCTTCAGTCCGACCAAGACACAAAGCTCGGCCACTAGCAGCCCAAGGGAAGACCCCTTTCTCAAAATCTATGTTACTTGATTTTAATTCAGCCTCAGTCTTGCCAATCCAAGCTAGCTCAGGGTCTGTATATGCAACAAAAGGTATGCACTTTGCATCCATATGTACTCTATGCCCAGCCGCAACCTCAGCTGCAACATGGCCCTCAGCAACTGCCTTATGCGCTAGCATCGGCTGCCCAACAACATCACCAATAGCAAAAATATGTTCTATATTCGTTCGCATTTGTGAATCTACTGTAATAAAGCCATGATTATCTACGCTCACCCCTGCAGACTCCACAGAAATTTTATTACCATTCGAACTTCGACCAATTGCAACTAACATTTGATCAAAAACAATAGAGTCATGGTTATCAAAACTAACTACTATTCCCTTCTTAGTACATTTTACCTCAGTGACTTTAGTATTTAACATAAACTTGGTGCCACGAGCTTGCATCATCTTCTGTAATGGCTGAACTAAATCTTTATCAGCTCCAGGCATAATCTGAGATTGCATCTCAACAACAGTAACATCACAGCCTAAGGCTTGATATACAGTAGCCATCTCACAACCTATTATTCCACCACCTAGAACCATAAATGAGCCATCTGTCTTTTTCAGATCTAAGGCTCCTGTAGAGTCAAATATCCTTGGATCTTTTGGAATAAAACCTGGCATAATAGGCTGAGAACCAACAGCTATTACAGCTTGTTTGAACTCAACAACCTCTTCCCCTACAGTTAATGTGTTTGCAGAAGTAAATTTGCCCTCGCCTGTAATTATCTTGACTTTACGCTGCATTGCCAAATGCGATAAACCTGTAGTTAACTGCTTAATTATCTTGTTTTTATTCTCTAATAACTTTGCCACATCCCAGCTATGCTTACTATTTAAGCCATGCGCATCATTAATATCATTGTGCAATTCTGCAGCATGTAGCAAAGCCTTTGAAGGAATACAACCAACATTTAAACAAACACCGCCGATATTACTGTAACGCTCGACCAAAGCAACTTTCAAGCCTAAATCTGCCGCTCTGAAAGCCGCAGAGTAGCCGCCTGGACCGCTACCTAAAACTACTAAATCATAAGTACTCATAACATATATTCCTAATTTTTAACTATAAAACAAGCTTGCTTTGGGTCCTGCAAACATAAAACTAAATCTGTAATAAAACGAGCGCCCTCAGCTCCGTCTATAACTCGATGATCATATGATAATGATAACGGTAAGGATTTTCTTGGCAACCATGATTCATCTCGCCAAACCGGGGTTGTGGTTAGCTTAGAGATCCCAAGAATTGCAACTTCTGGCGCATTTATAATTGGGGTAAAATGTCCACCACCAATCCCACCTAAACTTGAAATAGTAAAGCCCCCACCTTGCATCTCATTCGGCGACAAACCTTTGGTTCTAGCTTTTTCAGCTATAGTTACAACCTCAGTCATTAACTCAATTAATGATTTCTCAGTAACATTTTTGATAACAGGCACAACAAGACCCTTCGGGGTATCAACCGCCACCCCTATGTTAATCTCCTGCTTTAGATATAATTTACTACCATCATCACTCAGCGAAGAGTTGAAGTTTGGATGTCCTTTTAAAACCTTAGCAACCGCTTTCATCATAAATATTAATGGGCTAATTTTAACGCCATCAGCTTTTAACGAATATCTATAAGCTTCTAGCTCTGTAATGTCAGCTGAATCTTGCTGAGTTACATGCGGTATATTTTGCCAACTACCTGTTAAAAACTTCCCTGAGAACTGCTTAATTTTAGTTAGCTCAATTACTTCATGCGACCCTAGCTTTTCCAGAGCAAGCTTTGGCTGTGAACTCGGTTTCTGCACTGTTCCAGACTGAGCCTGGGCAACCAATGCAATAATTGCATTTGAGACATCAGTTTTCAAAATCCTGCCATTTTCGGCAGACCCCTGCACTCTAGTTAAGTCAACTCCATAATATGCTGCGTAGCGACGAACACTAGGGCTAGCATAAACCATTTTATTACTTGGGGCCTGTAAGACTGCAGCAATTACTGGCTTTGCCTCGACAACTTCTAATTTTGCAATAGATGGTACAACTTCTGCAGAAGCTTCAGTTAGCTCTGTAGTTATTGTGGCGAGCAAATCACCCTCAGCAACTTTATCGCCAACTTTAGGCATAACAGATACTAGAACTCCAGCATATGGCGATGGCACCTCCATGGTGGCTTTATCACCCTCTAATGTTATTAAAGCCTGATCCTCTTGCACTGCGTCTCCAACTGCAACTAGCACTTCGATTACTTGAGCTCCATTGGCACCTCCAAGGTCGGGCACAGTTATTTCCTGAGTTGCGCTCTTTGAAACCTGCTGCGGCTCAGATGCTAATTCTAAACAATCATCTCCAGATTTTACAGTATCACCAACTGCCAAACAAATACTGGTAATTTTTCCAGCCGCTGTTGCCGGAACCTCCATGGTGGCTTTATCACCCTCAAGTGTCACTAAAGCTTGATCTTCAATAACGTCCTCTCCAACAGCTACTAATACCTCAATTACTTGTGCTCCATCAGCACCTCCAAGATCAGGGATCTTAATTTTTGCCATGTAAACTCCTTATTGCACTAATGGATCTTTTGCCTGAGTATTTATCTCAAACTTCTTTTTAAATGCTGAAACTTTCTTCCAATCACAGCTATTCTGCTTTGCAAGCATAACTAGTGCTATATAAGCCACATGTGCTGCATCAACTTCAAAATGTCGTCTTAATTGAGCCCTAGTATCACTACGCCCAAAACCATCTGTGCCAAGGGCTTGATAAGGCCGGTCAATAAATGGGCTTAATTGATCAGCAAATAATTTAACATAATCAGTAGCAGCAAGCACTGGGGCATCTACCCCATCTAAACATTGCTTGACATGAGGCAACTCATGCTGCTCCTCTGGCCTTAATAAGCAGTTCCTTTGCCATTGCTGCGCATCACGACGAACTTCATTAAAACTTGGCACACTCCAAATTTCAGCATTAATTCCCTGCTCTAATAAAAGATCAGCAGCCTTAACAACTTCTGGCAGAATAGCACCACAACCTAAAAGTGAAATATCAACTTTTGGTACAGCTTTTAATTTATACATGCCTTTAATAATATCTGACTCAACCCCTGATGGCATAGCTGGATGCACAATATTATCATTGGTTACTGTAATGTAATAATAAACATCCTGGTGCTCAATATACATCTTCTGAATACCAGCCCGCATAATCACTGCCAATTCATAACTATAAGTAGGGTCATAACTTAAACAATTTGGAATTGAACCAACCCATAATTGACTATGACCATCATCATGCTGCAAGCCCTCACCAGCTAAAGTAGTCTTGCCAGAAGTGGCCCCTAATAAAAAGCCACGACAACGCTGATCACCAGCAGCCCACATAAAGTCGCCAATCCTTTGCACTCCAAACATAGAGTAAAAAATATAGAAAGGAATTAATGTAACATCATGAGAACTATAAGAAGAGGCAGCCGCCATCCATGAAGCAATTGAACCAGCTTCATTTAAACCTTCTTGTAGTAATTGGCCAGTTTTGGATTCTTTATAATACAACATTTGTGCACGATCAATTGGCTC
>JACKZZ010016233.1_pt1 | contig 20832 bp, 12 predicted proteins | sample 8027871 | NCBI WGS metagenome assembly JACKZZ01 (sample SAMN15724774, study PRJNA655200) | protist metagenome | isolation source: fluorescence activated cell sorting (FACS) single amplified genomes of... | place: USA: West Boothbay Harbor, Gulf of Maine | collected 2000-07-19
TCGTGACTTGTATGGACACATATCGCACACGAACCATCTGTCCGGTTTCCTGGGAGCGCGGGACTCCAGCGTCTTTTGAAGAGGCGCGGCCGACGCTGTCGCTTGGAGTGCTGGCACGTAAGCGGGCATCTCGAGCTAAGTTGCAACAAATATCGACAAACAACTTAGTCCTTTTGAAGTCAGTCGTCTGGGACAGTCGCCCCGAGGGCGGGAGGAGAGTCGTTTTGATGAAGTGTGTACACGACTAGTCGGACAAACAGATGAAATTGGTGGTTTCTTATTCTATATAACAAACCACCACGAAAAAGATCACAACGACAGACACTTTTCTCTGGTATGACAACAGAATAACCCAGCGCAAACAGCGCAAAAGTCCAAGTGTGTGGCCGTGGTTCATTTGTCCATGCACGAGTTCTCCAGAATGTTCTGTTGAACCTGTTCCCGCATACTGTACTGCAGTTGACAGCCACTAGATGCACCACATGATAACACAGTATGTCTATACTCCTTCATATGAATGCCGTGGTTCATATGTCCATGCTAGGCCCTTGTAAACCGGACCGAAAAAAATAAATAAAACCGGACCGAAAAAATTAAATAAAACCGGACCGAAAAATCGGACCGACGATTGTATAGGTCTAGTCTCGTAGACGACTTTGCAGTTAAGTACTCACCGGAAGAAAAAAAAATTCGGTCCGATTTACATGGCCTAGTCCACACGAGTTGATTTCTCCAGAATGTTCATTTCTCAGAATGTTCTGTTCATCCTGTTCCCGTATATTGTACTGTAGTTGATTGACCACTAGCCACATGATAACACAGTATAGACATACTCCTTCATAGGAAGATTCGAGGATCTGTATGAATTGGTAATAACTAATAACGATCTATTGGTCAATAACGTGTGAAGAGGAATATTAATTTATAGTAATTCGATATACAGGGCAGGTATTATTTACACGAAACCATTGCTGTACGTATACAGTGATGCATGGTGAAAAGTATATGGCGACAAGCAATTGTTTGTCTGACAACTGTGTCTTCTTCGTGGCATATCTCGCGTGTTGCTGGTTATCTTGCGAATCTTTCATGGGCTTAAAGAAGTGTTCAAGTGTAGCGACTGCGACTGGTTTGCGCCCCGAAAGAGTACTTTGCAAACACACAAAAGAGAAGTGCATGGCATAAATGCCTTGTGTTACCCTTGCCCTCAGTGTACATACACTGCAAAGAGAAGTTGGGATTTAATGAAGCATATGAATAATCAACACAACGCCAACGTTCTGTGGCACTGTTGTACTCTATGCGGATATAAAACGAAGGAAAAAGGCCATTTGAGAAGGCATATGGCCGACCGGCACAATATTGGAGTGACGTGGCACTTGTGCCTTTATTGTGACTACCGGGCCAAACAAAGAGGGCATGTAAGACAGCATGCTAAAAACAAGCACCCAAATGCACACATGCCGACATTAGAGCAGAAGGCAGAAGAATTCCGCATGGGACTCATGGGGAAGCGCCAAAAAGGAAAGTAGCTCTGAGGGAAGGCCACATCACTGCTCGCCTCATCGACTCATCATCATTGTTCGTGTACTGAATACATATATAATATCATAAATACATACTGTAAATACATACTCGTACGACCATACTACACACACATGTTTGATGAAGTATGCGCGACACTACAGATCTGTTCAATGGTACAGTCAGTAGTATGATGGTATGATGGTTCAACATGAAACGGGGCTGTTGGCTACACCAAGTCTACAGAGTGGTGTAGCTGTATGATTAACTCCCTTCCCTATGTACCGTGCAAGACACTACCACTGTTCACTACTACACGGTGCATGAAGGACTCGCAGAGGAGGAAGGAAGGTAGAGATGGATGAGGAGGGATGAGGGAGGGGGGAATGAATTTAGGGGATACGGCCATGGAAGGGTCGTCAAAACGGTGTAGACATTTGAGAGCAAGTGCGGGTTTGGGAAAGTCAGTCGCCGAGGCAAATCCCCACCATTTTTTGTTTACTCGGCAAATCGTACAAGCCATGATGACACCGGCACGGTTGTGTATTGCCGTTGTGTTTTGTGCGGCCTTGGTGTTCGGCTGCATAATGACGGAAACCGCCAGTGCGACTAATTTGCAAGAGCGGATTCTGTCGAAAATGAAAGGACGTGCGCATGCCGGCTTGGAAGACCAAAATTCAATGCAGGCGTCGCTCCAGAAGAAAAACAGGGCGCAGCTATTACAAGCCCTAGAATCGAAAAGTAAATCACGGGAAAAAGTGCGCTTGGAGCAAGAAGGAATGAAGACGATTGAAGCCCAAGCTGCTGACGATCTGGTTACCCCGACCCAAGATGCGCCTACGGAGATGACAGGAGAGGAAGAGATGACACCAAAAACTGACAATTCTCAGGTGCCAGAAGCGCAAGACGCGAGTACCACCGTCAACTCTGTTCGGCGAAAGAATGTTAAGGCGAAGAAGTGGGCAGCACGAGTACGAGCAGAGACACAAGTACGAGCAGAGATCAAGCGGAAAGCACGAGTTGTTCGGCGAAAGAAACCCAAGGTAAAAACAAATTGGGAAGAAATGGCGAAGAGAGCTGCCGAGGAATCAAAAATCATTTTGGACTCTTTTCCCCAGTCTACCACAAATATGCCATATGTATCCTTGTATCAACGGTGGGAAAACCCGTCACCATCGGCTGTATCCATCGAGGACTCGGTAGCTGCATTTTTGTGCTGGAGCAAGAATAAGTGGCACAGGGAAAAGTGCAAACAAGTCTCGGCTGTTTGCCCGCGGTTCACTGGGTCGCGTCGCGATTTGCGGGGAGACATTTTGATAAATTCACACTTCGCGCAACCAAAGAAAACACCCTCATCCATTAACAAAGAAATGTTGTCGAAAATCACAGATTCCATCGTGGATCTTCAGGCTCGTGAAGCATCGTCGCAATGGCTAGTTTCGCCTTCCTCTGATGCGAAGAAAATCAAACTCGAGTTGGAAGAGTCGGTACAGCTGATCAACTCGACAGTGTCTACGGGAAGTAGACGAAAAAATAGCTGGCCGGGGGGGGGGTTCGCGAAGGAAGGGGCGTCCTTGACCGCCGCGACGATGAATGAGCCCGACGCGCATCCGTTGCAAAGAACGCCGAAAGATCCTGTGTTGGCGTACATCAGCAAAGACAACTTTGCCCTTGGTGCATCGACTCCGACTAACAGTTTCTTAGAGACCGGTCATCAACAGCCGGACAATATTGTTGCGGCGAAAACCTTGTTGTATGAAAAAGGATATTATAATAATTCAGTCGATGCCACTCACGATCCGGAGCTATTAAAGAGTCTCACTCAATACAATGAAGACTTGAGGAGCAAGCTGATGAGTGCCCTTGAAGCAAACATAAGGAAACAGGCCGAGGGGACATCGGCAGGCTCCGTGGAACAATTCAATGCTGCCATTTGCTTGTGTGGTGATCGCATGCGATTATTCGAAAAGAAGGGTTGTGCGTCCACATTAACCAAGGAGCCCATGTCTTTTGGGGAAGAGTTGAAGCAGCACTTGCGCTGCCAAAAGTTATTACACGAGCTTCATGGAAAAGATCCAGCATGTGTATGCCCGTTGGACTTGAATTATGGTACCTGCGGGGTCCCGTTAACGTTCGACCTTTACGGGAAGAAGAAAACGAATGGCGTTTCTATCAAGCTTCTCGATACATGCCAGAATGCAGTATTAGACTTCAAAGAAGCTAAGATTGACGGCCTCCCAAAGAAGCATGTGGGCTGGGTTCGCGCAGCACTGAAACGTTCGTCATTTACCAAAAAAAAGGATTCTGTGCGTTGGGAGGGAGTGATACCGATGCGTTTTGGCGAATACGTACGGAAAACGTGCAGCGACTCGAAATGGTCCATCAATGTCGGAGACGGTGCGATCGCCATAGGGTTTCAAGGACTTGCCATTTCCATCGGGGGGCGATGTGTAGACGGTACGGAGCCAGGCAAGTCATCCAGGCGGAGACGATTGCTTGGGCGCCACCGCATTGTCGGGTGTTAGATAAATTATGAGTACTTTAGAGACCCTCGACTGCACCAGATCGAACCGCCTATCATCTATCATACATGACTGTGGTATCCTCCTGTTAATGTGCTGACCATGTTCATGTGTCCATCTCTCTCTCTCCCTTCCTTGCTGTCCTAATAGGTACAGTCGTTTACAGTTAGTTCTCCGTTCTAGTACAGAATAATTACTCCGTCATCACACATGCCAAGAATGTGGTTGGGTTGGTGCTTAACACCCAAAACATACAAGGCTTCATATAATATTATTACATAGTATGAAATAAGAGGTTGTCATCCGCACATTAATATTTGCATACAAACCAATCTGTTATTTTGCGAGCCTACATCTATCTCTTCTCGCACCCATATTATGACCCTCGCGTCTACTCGTCTACCTTCGCCAACACACCTCGCACGCACAGTGACTCATGTCGTCGGGTGCGTAGGAAGTTCATGATGTGGTCTAGTTTCCTTCACTGTCGATGGCCGCTTAGAACGAGAGAATTGCTCGAGTTCCCATTGCATCCATTCCTTCAACTTTTTCTCGCCCGTCTCGTCTCTCACGCAGTAGGATTATGGCTGCTATCATACCAGAACTGGTTGGCGTGCGTGTGCCGCCGAGCCAAGCAATGAATATTGGGAAGGTGCTGTTTACGGAACAACAGATTCAACAGCGGGTTCGTGAACTGGCCGACGAAATTTCGCGAGATTATGTAGGGAAAGATGTTCTTATTGTTGGATTGTTGAAAGGAGCGTTCCTGGTGGTAGCAGACCTGGCCAGAAATTTAACCATTGAGAACCAAGTCGATTTTATGGTGTGCAGTTCGTATGGTGCCGGAACAACCTCCAGCGGTTCGATCAAGCTGAAGAAAGACATTGGGATCGATCCGAAGGGGAGAAACGTGATTGTTGTCGAAGACCTGATCGATACCGGTACCACGTTGGCATGGTTGAAACAGCATTTGCTGAGCAAGGATGTGGCGTCGTTGAAGATCTGCTGCTTGCTCGACAAGACAGCCCGTCGTACATCCGACGTTCAAGTAGACTACGTTGGCTGGGAATGCCCTGATGAATTTGTCGTGGGATATGGAATGGATTTTGCCGAGCAATACCGAACTTTGCCATTTGTCGGAGTCTTGAAGCCGGAAGCATATGGAGCTGGTGAGGGTCATTGAGTGCGTGCCTGTCAGACGGATGGCAGGTGATTCGATCAAAGTACACAGTATCAGCAAATACATATTTGGAGTATGGTTGGCTTTCCAAGTGCTGTATACTCCGAGGATAATTTTATACTATATGTTAGTACATGATAAGAGTTCTTGCATAGATAATATATAATGCATATATATGATGATGAGGATACGTCGTTTATAAAATAATACTTTTTTGTGCGAACGTCTGCCATTCATTACACCAATCATTTTATACTCGTCGTAAACTTTACTAACGTTTTACTTGGCCACTTTGTACGTGGTAAGTACTTACCTTGCTTCGTGCTTGTAAAATACAATCACTGTGAAAATAAATACGCTTTTTGCACTTTGCGCCTTTTACTTCCATTCTCTTCAGGCATTCATTTGATTTTTTCGCTGGTAAAAAACACAGCGAGCGATGCACACGCAAAGTATGTGCCGGACAGGACAAACAAGACAACGTACCCATTGCACGAGCTCCCGGAGCCTGCCAAGCAAGGTTTTATCCATGTGTTTTGGTAGTACGTGTTGAAGTGGTCCAGCAAGTAGCCCCCAACTGGTGCCGCGACTGTTAATGGCATGACTAGCGCCAAATTCCAGATGCCTAAATCTTTTGCCGCCTCGTCTTTACTCGGGGCGGCATCCAAGGCCAACGCGTAGTCTATGGACAACAGCGCACCATAACCGAGACCAAAGATTGCCCCCAGCCACGGAGAGACATTCCAATCATGTACGAAAGCAAACAACATACAAATGGTGAACATGACACACGTCGACCCGTAAACGATGATCTTCCGGCGCCCTCCAAAATAGTCGGACAAGTATCCGCTAATGGTCGCGCTGATGATACTCAGCCCAATCAACGGACTCAGCACCAGGTTCAACGCCAGCGCTGGCTTTTCGCCAGTCGGCAGCTGAATGGTGCATGAAATGTACCAGAGAAGAAATTCTTGCACGGTATAGATACCCATTTGGACAAGGAACCGTGTCAGCACAACCAGCAAGAAATCCTTGTCCTTCAACGGTTTTAGAAACGCTTGTAAGCCGGTGCATACGCGCGCACATCTATCTTCGACGACTACCAATGGACTTGTGTTGTCGGGGGTATTTATTTGTAACGGTGACGAGGATCGTCGGGGGCGGCGGTCAGGGGCTTCGGTATCGTTGTCGTCCACCGTGTCCAACGACAGCAGCGGCTCGGGCAGCCCGTCGGGCGTCAAGACCCAGTTTCCTTCCTCCGGCAACACGACCATCGCAAATGCCAAGCACGCAAATAACAAGGCGTGAATCATGATGGTGTAAGCCACGTCTCCGATCGGAACCGCACCAGCCCCCCCAAAGAGTAAGTTCAAACCCGCCCCAAATAAATTTCCAAACGCCGTCGCCGAGCCCAAGGCGCCACTCACAACGCCACGCTGCGTGTCCGGCACGACGTCCGCGACCAACCCGTTGTACGCGGAGGCTGCGATGGAGAAAAACATTTGGATCACGGCGAAAGTCACGAACAGGACCGTTTCGTTGCCGTAGTGAATGCCCCATACGGTTGCCGTGACGCCTACGAACCCGCCGAGGACAAACGGGTATCTGCGGCCCCACTTGGTCTTTGTTTTATCAGACACGAGGCCTGCGGTGGGGGCGACGAACATGGAAACGAGAGCGCCCCATGCATACAGCGATCCGAGGGTGCCGCCCGCTTTGGACCCCGCCTTTGGGCACGAGTCTTTGCCTGCACTAAACAGCGGTAACGACGGGATTTCCAGGACAATGTAGGAGTAGATCCATACACCCAATGCAAACCAGGTCGAACACAGAGCAACAATTTTCAAGGGGGTTAACAAGGACTTGTTGTCGCCGGACTCTTTGACAGGGACCAGCTGGTCCGTGCCCGCCTCTAGTGACCTAGAAGAGTCCTCTTCCAAAGGTGTATACTGTTGCATTTGTGCGTGGGAGGCGTTGATCAACGGCGTGGACGCACTGGGTTGTTTCCCCCGATTCATAGGCCAGCACCTGGCACGAGCACAAGGGTCTGCCAGACCACGAACACCCAGAAAGATTAGGCTGCAAGAGAGTGTCACGTACAAAAAGATCCAGCGACAGACATGAAAGGCTCACCCACCCACCCACTCACTCTTCCCCATGTACAAGATACAAGATGTCTTCCATGGTCGACTCTAGACATGTACATTCATTCATTCCGATGTATTCATGGTATGTTGTCTACAAGTTTATTCTATCAAATGAGTTCGTCCTCAGGTTCCAAGTGACCAACCTACCCACAGTGTCTGGTGGAAGAGACGAGATCAGAAAGACTTGCCTACGAAGTTGTAGTTTGTGCGTGCGTGTCCAGACTACGTGTTGACGTAGTCGTATCGTGCGTGTCACGTCATCGATGAAGATGGTAGTCTATGTGTCTATCATATGAAAGTACTTATCGCAACGTGTCACGCGCACGGAATCAGGAGGTGTGTGCGGTGTGCGAGGTGTGCGTACTTATGTACAGTATTCTTCTTACGGTCACTGGCTATTCGTTCGTTCGACCAGCGAGGGACGGAGGGCGAGGCAAATGAATGGTGGTGTCACACATGTCAACCAGTCAACCTGGACACAGCATCGACACCATACGTCCATACGAACGAGTGGAGTGTGTGAACAACGTGTGAATAACGTGTGAATAACGTGTGAATAACGTGTGACGATTGATTGACGCCTGGTTGGTTCGTTCGTTGTACCAAGTAAGTATTGGAGACTGTATTCTACTGTACAATAAATGCGGAACTTCACAACCATGACTGACATCCATCGATCATGACCGTCCTCGTTCGTAGTCACAACACGACGCCGACACCCACGGTTCATGCGTTCATGCGCGCATGATGTTGCTATCGACGAGGAGAGGAAGGGGGAGAGATCGTTCGTGGCCAGGAAACGGACAGCTGCTGCCCACTTGCGGAACCCTCATGCCACTGTACTAGTGGTGGCGCGGTTCGCGTAAGTCCTTCACACGGGGTCGGGCGTGGTCGTTTGCACCAAAAGTAAGTATTGTTGTAGATACACCATATCTCCTTTCACTCACGGTCAACCGTCTCACCTTGCTGTTCGCGATGACGAGTGTTTTTGCCGACTTCTGAAACGTTCTTGAAGATGCATAAACCCAATCTACAAATTAAACCACCGAGCGATGTAGTCTTTGGCAGTTCTTCCCTTCAGACTCTCTCTCCCTTCTTTCCTAGCTGTTGGACACCGCAATATCGAAGGCGCGTTTTGCCACTCTGTGCAATAATGCGTTCAAAATTTTTTTGCCAGAAAAAAATGGGCTGCTGGGTGGGTTGGTGCTGGTTTATTCAAACTATGAGCATGAATCCAATAGTATCCCAACATCAATTTAAATGATTTCTATCCTCCGTATGGGGATTCTAGTCGGTCAGAACATCCAGTTCGACACGACCGTCTTATCGGAAGGGACATTTTGACGTCTACCCTCCCTTCTTTGTTTTCTTCTTTGCGCTCTCTGGGCAAGACCGACTAACCTTTTTTGTGATTGACGATCTCTTACCCAGCATAATTTAATCGGGATGTTGTGGAAAAACTGGTGTGTACCGTGCCTGTTCTTGTGCCTCTCCTTTCTTCGCCTTGGTCCGGTAGTGAGCCAGAGGAATGGCCACTCACCATGTCGTGTTCACGCGTTCTATTATTTGTGGTACGGAAACCCAGAGACCGACGGCTCATATCTCCATTGGAACCACGAGGTTTTGCCGCACTGGAAGAAGAAAATCAATCTGAAATACCAGACCATCATCGGTCGGCGATTTGAGCCACCCGGGGACATCCATGCCCCGTTCTACCCTAGCCGAGGACCATATTCCAGCAGCGACCCGAAAGTGTTGGACGGCCACATGCAAGAAATGAAGCAGGCGGGGATCTGCGTGGCGGTGTTGTCTTGGTGGGGGCAGGCCGACCGCAAAGGCACGTCTGACACACAAGGTGTGCAAACGGACAAGATCATTCACTTGGCTGTCCGTGCGGCGGAAAGAAATGGTATGAAAATTAGCTTCCATTTAGAACCATATCAGGGTCGAAATGCCTCCACGGTTCTGGAAGATACGCATTACCTCATGCACCGATTTGGAAGGTCGAAAGCATTGCACCGTGCTTCAGACTCCCGTCCTGTATTTTACATCTACGATAGCTACCATGTCCCCTCCGTGGAATGGAAATACGTCTTTGACGGGATCCGGGGCACCAACGACGACAAGATCTTTGTCGCACTGTGGCTGAACGCTGACGGTGGGCAGCTCGCGAAAGAGGGGGGTTTTGATGGTGTGTACACGTACTTTTCTTCCCAAGGCTTCACTCACGGTTCCTCGCCTTCCAATTGGAAGCGTATGTCTGAATATTGCCAGTCGAATAATTTGTTGTGGATCCCCAGTGTGGGACCGGGGTATGATGACCATGGAATACGTCCTTGGAATTTCCACAACACGAAACAGCGAGACCGTGGGAAGTACTATGACAACATGTGGAAGGAAGCTATTGCCAGTCAACCGAGCGCGGTGTCTATTACTTCGTACAACGAATGGGGGGAAGGGACGCAAATCGAACCCGCGGTTCCCAAACGGGCAGCGCATACGGTCGTCAAAGACCCCACCCTGCCGGCTGACGATTTTCGTGTGTACAAAGATTACGAGGAAGAAGGCTCGCCCACGTATTATCTGGACCGAACGCGTCACCATGCCAACAAATTTCGATTGAAGTTGAAGCAAGCTGCGGACAAGGTCCCGATATTGAAAAAAGCCGAGATGAGGGCGAAATTAGAACTGTAAATAAAATAGGAACCGTGGATTAAAGGTCTTGTCTTTAGTGTGTGAGTTGTAGGTGTGTGCGTGTATATCGCAAGCCGTGGCATGATGTGAAATGATATAATTCAGATAGTCAAGTTGGAATGAATGAGGAATGAGAATATCAATTGTAGTGAAGGAGACCGGACACCGAAGAGCCCACCCTGGGCGAGGAGAACGGGAAGAATGCAATTGCAAATTCCTCCTTCCGGGCTCGTACGCCGACACGACGCAAGATCATTCGTGAGCTATTTACGTATGACATATGACCCACTTTTTTGTGTATCTGTGCGCCGAAAAGAGTGGGCCATCCATATGAAAATAGGTATGTACGGACGGACAGGTACTGTTGTACAGTAAATTGGTATCATATTCATACTCGCTAGTTCTATGTATTCGCTATTCTTATATATTCGGTAGTATTGTGTTCTGTGCTATCACGATCGTATCACTTTTAATGAACGAACGAACGGCGAACGTGCGCTCTGCACCATGTTCCACGTTCGTAAAAAGTGGAACGAACACGAACGTGACCTATCACACAGTCGACGTTTGTTTCTCCACCAAGAGGAACTATCTCCACTTCTATCTCGGTTCCTCTCTCTAGATGAGACCACCCGTTAGCGTGTGACGGAGCAATAACCTCTTTGTGCCCCGCAGTCCTCCCGTGTCCAAAATGTGGTTGCCCGTTGTGCTGGCTATTGCAGCCGTCGTCGCGACTTGGTTTTTCGTAACCTCCAGCGCTAAGAAAGATAAGGCACCCGGGACGATCGAAACAAAAAAACTCCCCGCAGGCGACGAGAATGCAAGCGATAAAAAGACCAAGAAAAAGAAAGGGGGCAATAAATCCTTCCCACTGCATGGCGGAATGCACAAGAAAAAAGGCTCTAAAAAATCCTCTGCGGGGTTGCCCAGCCATCCCCGCTTTGTGAAGGGCGTCAAAGGCCACACCGGCAACATCGACTGCGTGGCACTATCTCCGAACGGGATGTGGCTGGCCACGTCTGGAAGTGACCAGCAGCTTAGGATCACGCAAGTAGGACATAAAGCCGCAAAGAAAGGGGGCGAACCAGTTTATTTTCGCATCGTCATTGAGAAAGATACGATTGCCAGTATGTCGTGGGCGTCGGACAGCTTAACCGTCGTCGCAGCCATGGAGGACTCAAAAGACGTGTGCTTCTATCGGATGCGTGAGAAAAAAGACGTCCCGCCCACGGCCAGCGGATTTAAGTACGAATTAATCGAACTGAAAAAACGGAGATTTCCAACGGCGCATGTCGGAAAAATGCACACCTGCAAAATTGATACGGCGCATAGCGCGCCAGTCATCATCACTGCCGGAAACTGTATGGCCGATAAAACCGTCTCTGCGTATTCTTTTGACGGAAAGAAGCTTGGCCAGTTCGTGAACTCGTATTCCTCCAACGGCGTAGTTTTATCTAGTGATGGGAAGTTTGTGCTCCCTAGGAGTGGAGCGAAGGAAATTAAAATTCACGAAGTTTTCCGAAGGAAGGCCAAAGGCCAAGCGGAAGCAGTCTGTGAAGGCGTGAGTCAAAACTCTGTCATGACCCTCTCCGGCTTGCACACGGGAGTCGTGGCCGACATATTTGTGGGTGGCCACGACGCACCGGTTGCGCATGGCATCAGCGACCGGGTCTTGACCTGTGGGAATGATGGAATCCTTGGTCTGTGGGCTATTGATGTCCACTACAAATTCAACGAAGACCCAAAATTATTGTGGAGCCAAAAGTATAGCGATACAAAATTTACGGGCGTGACGATGAGCTCCGATGGTACCCGTTTTGTTGTCTGCGACGATGCTGGGGTCATGCGACTGTTTACCATTAAAACGGTGTCCGAGGCAAAGTGTGAATGCCGAGAAGAAGTGTCTATCGAAACCGGGGGAATCGCAGGGGGGGTTAGCTACCTGGCGCTCGGCCCAAAGAGTGAATTCTTGTATACCTGTGGTTTTGCCACGAAACATGCATATGTCTGGGACATGAAGTTATAAGAAGCCAAGTACTTTGCGCAAGCAAGAACACTGACTGGCTATGCTTGGAGTATGCAGTTATTGTCTGAACACGCTCATCATAAAAATACAAATTATTACACGACTGGTTCTCTTTGACGTTTTTTAGTAGTTGTAGTTGTCGTCGTAAGAGTGACCTCTTTCGTATAAATTTACTAAGTACATGTTATGTGCTATCATACTCTCGAAATATCTTCAGCGATGGATTAAGGCTTCGATGGCGTACCCGAGCGACCAACTTGGCTTCAACGAGTCCTGCAATTCTTTACCTACACTCTGCATCACACCACCTGATTCAACCTGTTCTGCTTCGAATTCACGAAGAAACAATACCTCGGCATTCGGGTGGAGGTGTTCCAAGACTGCAGAAGCCATCAACCCAGTCATCACGTGGACATACGTTCTCCATGTCCTTTCATCTTCTTCGTTGGCATCCTTATCGTCTTGAATAGCCTTCTCTACAAATAAGCGCAATTTTTTCAATGCCGTTTTTGCAGTCAGGCCACGTAAACCTTTCATTCCCGCTTTCTCTCCCACCCCAGCGAACATCTCGATGGCCAAATACATCACATGTTCTTCGTCGCGCAATCCAGAGTTTGTCAACTTCGCGTCGACCGCACTAGTCACCCTGGCTTGAAACTCCATCACGGCTTTCTCCATGCCCATCTCCAGTCCCATAGAATTACCCCGCTTCACTTCTGTATCGATTGACACCGTTAAATCATCCAAACAAACTTGGCTAGACATCCCCCCAGAGGAGAGGAGTCCGATTTTCATCCCACTAGCGGCATACCCACACTGTTTCACGCAGTATATCGCTGAGGCATATTCATACTTCGCCTCATCTACCCCAGACAAGACCCTCACAGTGGTTTGAAACGGAAGGTCCAACGAGTCTAGCAAGTTCGAAAACTCTATAATATCCTGCATGTTGATCTTTCCCGCGTTCAAGCTCTCTCGAACGCCTGCTGTCGCCCCAACCATGACCGAGGGCTTTTTGATATACGGTTTCAAGCCGTTTACTATTTCTTTCAATTGTTGAATCCACTCTTGTTGAACCTCAGTGTTTTCGCCCAACACTTTATCCAAACCACTGATGTGAGTGATCGATCTCTTTGTCTGTAATACACCCGACGGAAGAAGCGCAAAGTTGGCAAAGCGCGAGTATCCACTGCCACAATCAACGACGACTACGTTTTGTGTTTGTTCCTCGCGAAGCATCAAATGAAAATCTTCTTTCGTAAACATGATGCCGTCGGCGCTTTCGGGCTCGAGCTGCTTCCAGAGCTCCTCCAAAGACATGCCGGCCTTCGCCGCCCCTTCCGCAGTGAGAAGCTCCATTTGGTGCCACAATCTTTCGCCTCCTCAAATGACCCTACTGGATGACACTGGCTCTCCCACCATCTCGACACAAACCCTTCCCCACCCACTGTCATGTCACATGTCTGGTCAAGGACTCCACTCACGCCACGAGCCACGAGCGAGTCGAAGTGCTCGGGTAATTGTTTCGCGTTAGATAGGAAATATTCATTATTTAGAATATATACATACATAGTTAAAACGATGATCCTCAGCTGCTTCAGAGCACCTGGCCCTCCGGCCCAGCCTCCAGTGAAAGAAAGCAAGCGGGTGTGTGAAGAAAGTGAGTCGTGATTAGGCCATGATTTGCGTGCCAATGCCTTCGCTCATGGTGATTGCCATCCCTGCATCCCCCGCCACATCAGTGACGGTCACCTTGCGTTTCTTTTTCTTCTTTTCGGACATCCCATAATCTATCGAACTGCTGGCAGCGACAGCTTTATTGTTCTTCACAAAGATTTCTTTCGCTTTCAAATATTTCTTGTGCAGCTCCACCGCCTTTTCTGCTTCAAAAATACCATGCTCGATGCACCACACAAGCGCCATTGGGCTTTCCGGGTTTTCTTCGTACAATGTCTGGTAAAAGACGTAGTCCCCCGACCCCGGAGATTCTTCTGGATAACGTTGTCCTTTTTTCGCCATTTCCAACGTCAAAGTACCGTCTTTATTCAAACCGGTCGCTACCCGAGGTTTCTCTTCCTTCACAATGGAAGAACTACTAGACGCCATCGCGAAGTACTGTCGATCTCTCTCGTGCGGGGTATAAATGTCAGTCTAATCGCTCCGTGTGTATGCACAGGCAAAACAACTGTACGTCCATCTCAAGGAAACAGAAAGGAGGGGCTGTACCCAATCGCGGGAAACATGCCATCGTTGGCTACAAGTCAACGACCCCTCCTCGTAGATATTACTAGATAGTGATGACAAAATCACACATCACACACATCACACACGCCACACACGCCACAATGAGAACATCATCTTTTGAAATGATGCGAGTATGCCCCTGCGTATGATCATGTCCGCGTTCAAAGTACGAGAACGATGATATTATGATAGAGTGCATCCTATCAACTACTTAAGGACATACGGACATACAGTAGAGAGCAGGGAGAGAGACACAGGGGTCAAGAGCATCACACCATTGATATCGCATTCCTTTGATATTCCACGGGTAGTCTAGTATAGTACATAAGTAAGTAAGAGGTAATCAGGTCAGAGCAGAGCCTCAGAGCACAAGTACAGTTAGCAGTACAGTAGGGGACTATAGCTACTAGATTATACGGGGGGCGCATTTTGTCTCCAACGAAAACCTTGAGTGTCGAATGGAAATGTCTATCCCAACGCAAATGTCAACCACAATTAGTGTCACGCCTTTAACATCACTGAAGTATATAAGCCCAGATGGATCCAGTCAAACGGGTTCCACACGTGTTAGTGAGTCTGGGGCCCAAGCGTATGCGGTTGTCGGTAAGGGACTTCGACTTGGAGCTTGTTGGGGAAATTTGACCTGACTTGCTCACATTTACTAGCAATTTTGATGCACTCCTCGCTTATTACAAGCTGCGAATATTTGTCTTCACTTTCCTGTGCCCATGCTTCGCGAAACGACTTCAACTTAAAAGCCGTTTCAAGCAAATGTTCCGTTTCAACTAATTCTTGGATTTCAAGGAGAAGTACGCCCCGACTCCAGTAGGCATGCCATCGGGTCACGAATTATGTACCTTGGGCCCTTCTGTTTCTCACTCCAAAGACGAGAGGTATGACGGTCTACAGACAACCTCAAACGGCCCACATATCAGTACTGTACACAGAGGGAGTATTCGGTTCATATGGGGACTTCATTTTTTTATATTTGAAGAGCTCATATTTCCGGAAATAACATGTAGCTGCTGCTCTTTTTCATTGATTTCAGCCACGACCGTCTTATATACCGGGCTTGGATCCTTCCACAATGTTCTAATTGATTGTTGTCGCAGTACTAGCATTTTTTGAACATACACTTCTTTCTTCTTCGCTTCGATTTTCCCTGACAACGCCACACTATTACCTCCTGTCTCCACAAGTTTTATTTTCAAGGCATTCAAATCCTGCTCCAGTCTCTCCAATTTCCTCATGTTTGCTTCCAAAGATTCCCGTTCTGTTTTTACACAATCCTTCAAAAATCCGCCTGCGAGACCTTCACGCTTCATCTTTTCGGCTGTTAACCGCAAGTCTTCCAACTCACAGGTGAGTTTCCTTATTTCCCCGTCGGTACGCTGACCCACGATCACAGTAGACTTATTTAAAATGCCAGCAACGGTCCCACCGAACCTTAGAGTACAGACCGTTTCATCTTCGTGCTCCGGAGACACGTTTACAACCACAGCAGTATACGTTCCAGCGCCTTTCTTGTTTTCAAAACTATTTCGCAACAATCGCGTCACCACTTTGTCCCTCCAGCGGGTGTGCTTTTTCCCAGCTTGAACGTCCCTTAGACAGCATCCAAGAACTGTCAACGAATCATTGATTCCAATAGCTTCGTGCATCCTTTGCCCCTTTACTTCGCTTTTCTGAATCCTTTCTGAACCTGCCAAGTCAACAAATGTAAAGCATTGCTGGATCAACGTATCCTTGAAATGATATGTTGCAAATAATTTAACCAGACAGTGGCTACGAGAGCTTCTTTCATTCAAAGCGTGGCTGTGTGCCACTCGTGATGCTTCAATTTGGCGCGAAAATCGGGCAACATCTTCCGAGGTACACAGTGTCATCAATGTCTCCCCTACTGTTCGTGCTGAACTCCCATCGTCGCCATGTTTTACAGACGACACCCTCTTTGCTCCACGCAATCCTTCCGAAACACTTGGGGCACGTTCAAGGCGAAGCTTCCGTTGTTCTTTCGCTTTTTGTTTTGCTTTGTAACAATCGTGACAAGTGCAGGTACTTGGGTGCTCCCCGTTCATACCAACTTTTCGGGATGAAAATTTTCCACCACCTATTCCACTTGCTTTCGTTCGAACACCCAAACTATCTCTTCCAGCATTCTGCGAACGTGACATTTTCAACGGCTTCCGGTTTCCCAAAAGGTCGTATGGCGCGTTATTGTACACTTCTATGGCAGACGCTTTCAAATTCTTGCATTTGGACAACATGGACAGTGCCAAGCGGGGAAATAGTCCCCAATCTACTGGTATATCTGAACCACCCAAAGAAGCTTCGGTGAGAGAACCGGTCGGTCCGAACATAGTGTACGTTTTTCCACTACCCGTTTGCCCATACGCGAGCAAAGTTGTACTGTAACCCTGATCCATCTTTGCCAGCAAGGGTGCTCCTATTGCCTCGAAACAGGACTGTTGGTCCGATCCAACGACGACGCTCGATGGATATTTTAGTTTTTTAACCGAATCTGGCACTTCATGCACCCCTGACGGCGCACGTGCCAAATTCGGCCGTACCCGCACTGCAACAGAAATGGCATTCCCACGTCCACCGTTCATGACTCGACAACGGCTGTCGAGTGCTGGAGGCAGTAAATGGAAGGGACGGCCCGAACGCCTTCCTTCCACCTACCCTTCCCGACGCTAATGTATCGATTTCCCGGCGACGGAATCGATTCACGAAGATGCCGCCGTCGCCCCCGCCGTGCCGGGTCTGTTTTAGTTCACCTTAACACTAACACTAATGTGCCTGCACAGAATAGAAATCCACCCTCTTTGGACTTTTCTTAAATCGATGGTGTTATCCTGTTATCCTTCTCAGTCAACACAGAAGCATCCTCAAATACACGCACGTACGTGCAGATGAAGGAGTTTGTCTCGTCACTGTGTTACTGTACAGTATTCCCTCGTCACATGTTTGATGAAGTATGCGCGACACTACCTACAGTGGAGCGCCGGGAACGATCTGTTCAATGGTACAGTCAGTAGTATGATGGTATGATGTTTCAACATGAAACGAGGCTGTTTGCTACACCAAGTCTACAGAGTGGTGTACTTCAAATATATATGATCGCAATCAAGAAGAACAAACCGATGCGGAAAAAAGAACAAAAGAACATCAAACGACTCGCGCGCGTGTTGCTGGTTATCTTGCGAATGACTAACACAGTATAGACATACTCCTTCATAGGAAGATTCAAGGAGGGGAAACATCCGTCCGTGCTGAATGAATTAATATTGGTTAACGTACGTCTAGATGCGATGGAGAGATGGAAGCTGTGTATGTCTCGGTGCGGGGAGAGATTGGATGGTGCTAGTGAGAATCAAGTTGTGCTCTGTGCATTTCTACTTACTTTTTTTCTTTGAGGGCTTCGCCGGCCATAAAAATGGAAATGACGGAGAACCCCTTGCCGGTCAGGAAAAGGATCGGAACCCGTCCTGCCTTGCGCAAAGGCCGCCGCGCGAGAGAAGTCCGCTTCATTGAAACGTTTGGGTGTCCGGGAGTCGCTGCCATCATTTTGATATTTTTCGTATGCTTCTCGCATATTATGCTGGTGTGGTACTACTCCGCCGGGTTTCGGAACTTTTCACGACCCGAAATGACATTCAACTATCTATGCGCGGGAAGCTTTCTTGTTTATGGCGTGTTTATCCTCTTGTCGTGGAAAAAGATGGCAAAAAAGAAAATTAAACAGCATTTAACGAAACTGTTGCCGGAAGTAATCAAAAGAAAAACACACTCGCGGGGTTCGAACAAAAAAATTGTTACGATAGACTGCTTCCATCGATTAAGTCAGGCGAAAAAATCGGTGGGCATCCAGGGGCCGTATTATTTGAGCAAAGTGATTTTGCTTGAAATCGTGGCATCGGGAAATTGCATCTTTAATTTGCTGACCTTGTACCTTTGCATTTTGCCCTCTGCGGCCGTAGTCATCTACTGCCTTTTTGAGGTGGTTGAAGGGTCGTTTCGCCTGTACACCATAACGATTGCAAGAGCAACCGTACGAATCCGCTACCTGCGATTGCAAGTGGCTATAGTCAGTGATGTGTTAATGAGTGTGGTGCCGATGATCATCATTGTCCTAAACTTTTCAAAAATCGCCATTGGCGATATGTTTCAAATGACTTTCCTACCTAGCATCATGCTGCTCAGTAAAACCCGCTCTTTTTTAAGGGAGACTATAAACCAGCGGACGGCACAGATAGCGCGGGACGACAATCGCGATTCCATCTCCCGTGTCAACGCAGTCCTTCAAATTGATGAAATGGTGGTCATGCAGACAAGAAATGTACCCCGTTGTGTGGTCTGGGGAATGCGCATTGTGACTGTGTTATTTATCCTTTTGATGACTGCCGTGGTTGCCATGGTACTGGTCGCGACTTCGAGCGCAAGAACAAAATGCGAAAAAACGGAACATGGACTGTTTGTATGGGATCGCTGCACCATCAAAGTCCCGTTGTGTCATAGTTGGTTTAACCCGTCTTGCAACTGTGCTGACCTTAAAATAGTCGGTCACAACTTCACCGTGTTTCCCGAAGTCATCAATTCCATGTCCGGTTTGCGCCGTGTCACTGTTACGCACGGGCCACTGGAGCATATGAGTAATGACTTTGGTCTTGTTTCGCAGGACTTGTCCGTGCTTTCGTTGGATCACAATCGATTACCGACCTTGCCGAAAGGTTTGGAACAGGCCCATCGCCTTCACACCCTGTACGCGTCGTTCAACCGACTCCGTTATATTCCCAGCAAATTGTGGTCGTTGCCAAATTTGTATGCCATAGACCTGAGCTCTAACCTCCTTGATTTTAGAAACATTGCTCTGAATGCACGGAGTCTACATTACTTGTTGCTCCAAAATAACTCAGGCACGAAGATTCCGGATTCGCTGACGTACAACAACTGCCCAAATTTGGTAAACTTGGATATGGCCGGGAATCGGCTGACTCATATCTCAAAGGAAGTGGGGACTTTCCACCGCACGTTGGTGGAGTTGGTTCTGTCCAGAAACAACCTTACTGGTGCATCTTTTCCCGAAGAGTTGCAATCCTTGTTTCTCTCTTCTCGGCTCGATGTACGAAACAATTCGATTGCCTCCCTTCCTCGATGGTTTGAGCATATCATTGGCCCAGAATTTTACATTGCAGACAATCCAATATGCTCGAACGACTGGAAACTGTCGAGCGCATGCCCTCCTTCATTGAAGTCGGCATTGGAAAATTCTAGGTTTGGTTGCTCTCGTCAATGCTCTCCTTTTTGCAATAATGTTGATTTGGACCGGGAAGTATTGGGTGCAGTGGAGACATGTATCCCTGGCTGTAATTCTAAGGTATGTGGATATTCAAATGGCGGGTGCTCTTTTCCAACAAGCGGCTAAGAACGAGTGAATACAGAGAGAGTAAAAATATCCAGTGTGGGTTATGGTTATGCCCATTTCCTTGAAATGGCGTGTACTAATGGAACAGCATCAAAGGACAATTCAGTGCAAGTGTGATTCCAAAAGTAGTATTTACACAAGTGTTACAAACTGTGATTCAATAATATATATAATATATATAATCCTTATTTTATCTCTCTGTCGAGCGCGTGCAGACGAAGTGATTAGCGCGACTTATTTTGTTTGTACGCTTTGATGGCACGCTTTGCATCGAGTTTTGCCTGGAGTCGCCGGTTGTACCCATTTTTAGTGGGTGGGTGGCAAGGGCAGCAAATGGGTGGAGACGAGATGTTGCCTAATTTTTTGCGGCCTTTCTGTCCTCCCCCAATGCGACTGTAATACCATGGAGTTTTCTTGCTCGTATTTCCCCTGGAAACAGCCACGCTTGTACGACGATATTTTCTCACATTCCTCATAAATTGTCCGGTTCTTGGCCGGCCATGGCGAACAATAACAAAGTCCTCCTGTTTTTGATCTTTTCCAGACCCACCCTTTTTTCTAACAACGGGTTTGAGTGTTTTCCAATGCATCAATGGCTTAGCTACGGGTTCACCGTCGTTCTGAGCTCCAACGATCTCTGCGTAGGACCCGAGGTCAATGAAAACATCACTACTTTGGGCACTGCAGACGGAGTAAGAGTCATCGACCAGAATCCAATCTTCGTCGTGGTTGCAACTGACGTCACTCTCCATGGTCTAATAATAATCACGTTTCCAAGCGATCTGAAAAGCGAGGCAAAGTGTGAATGCCGAGAAGAAGTGTCTATCGAAACCGGGGGAATCGCAGGGGGGGTTAGCTACCTGGCGCTCGGCCCAAAGAGTGAATTCTTGTATACCTGTGGTTTTGCCACGAAACATGCATATGTCTGGGACATGAAGTTATAAGAAGCCAAGTACTTTGCGCAAGCAAGAACACTGACTGGCTATGCTTGGAGTATGCAGTTATTGTCTGAACACGCTCATCATAAAAATACAAATTATTACACGACTGGTTCTCTTTGACGTTTT
>JACKZZ010016621.1_pt1 | contig 20829 bp, 12 predicted proteins | sample 8027871 | NCBI WGS metagenome assembly JACKZZ01 (sample SAMN15724774, study PRJNA655200) | protist metagenome | isolation source: fluorescence activated cell sorting (FACS) single amplified genomes of... | place: USA: West Boothbay Harbor, Gulf of Maine | collected 2000-07-19
TAGACAAACGAAAAGAGGAACTTGGACAAATCAAAGGTGGTTGGTTAATACAGCAAGATAAAGAAGGTGGCCGTGAAACATTAGATGTAGAACTATGGCAAACTGGTAAAATAGAAAACACACCACATGGACTGGCAGCTAAATTTGGCCAACCACCAAAAGTAAAAACGGCTTTAGAATTAAAATTGTCTCGGTCGAGAGTTGAAATGGACCATTTCAATGTCTTAAAGGGCGAAGCAGGCAGGAAACAATTGGATTTAGAAATTGGGCCAGGAAAAAGACCAATACCAGGCCGTGGAGGTACATCTGTCCATTTAGGTTAAAAATATGTAGTGTTAAAGAGGGCGAATCATCTGAAAATCATTTGTATTTGTTTTTTTTGCGTAAAAAATGGCCCGTACACGTTTTTCGATATAACTTTTTATAATACAGTATCGTATTTTTTTTAATAATTATTCTTAATAATAATAAATATTTTTTTTTTATTTTATTATTTTTAAAAATGCTCTCAAGATAAACGGTGCTTTAATAGATGTGTTCTGGTCCTATAAAATATTTGTTTCGTTTTTTCTTTTTAGTTGGCGTTTCATTCTTAGCCCTGATATCTTTTTTGGTCGTTTTTAAGTGCTTCAATTCCTCTAAAACAGCCATTTGATGTTTGTCTTCGAGATATTCTCTTAAGTACGTATATTGCGAGTGATTCTTACGAAAATGGTTTCGAAGATCACTTAGTGTCATTCTTCCTACTGATAATTCGTCTTTGAGTTCGTTTAACCGTTTGTCGTATTTACCTATGTTTGTTAAATGCAAATAAGCCTCTACTTCATCCCATGGAATAGTTTCATTTGCCCAGTTGTCACGCATATTTTGCGCTTTAATTTCGCGATTGATTTCTTCTATTTGTTTCTCCGGTTCTGCCCATTTCGAATCTTTACAAAAATTATCTAAGTGAACAACTAACTCTTCCCTCGTGTTAAAGCTTATTTGGCAATATATACATTCTAATTGTTTGCTGCTAAACGCCATCTCTCTTTCTCTCTTAATATATACACAGGTATTATAACTTATACACCAGAAAACAATTGCCTAATTCGAACCATATTTGCAAAGCACAACTTGTTCGTTTCACAGTCGTCTGCTCCAGGCTCACTCTAACTCATAAAAAAAAGGCTGATGCTGTGGTAATTATTTGGCCTTTTTTAGTGTTTTTTTCCCCTTCTAAATGGTCCTTAAGAAACAAAGAATTATAATATTTCAATATAATGTTGCTATAATAAATTTTAAGGAAACATACCAAATTGTTGGCAAAAAGGCCATTTGCCATAAAGTTAAAGTTGCGATAATAGGATAAATTCACCTCCTCATTATTATTAATATTATTATTCTAAAAAAAAATAGTGACAGAAACCATCTTATATTCTACCAAGTACAAAGCAAACAAAATATATAATATCCATTAACAGGCACATACCATTGTCGGCACGGCAGTTATATTTCGTCGCAGAAAGTAATAAAAAATAATATAATAATAATATAATAATATAATACACAAAAGGCATAATAAATAATAAGTACATATAATGTGGTGTGTACTACATGTGCAATGAATGATGAATGAGGGCATGTCGGTAAGCATCTTGTAAGTTCCGCGATGGAAACTAAACGCATTTGATTTAAAGCGTGATCATACTATATACATACACACGCGACCGTGCGCGTACTTACGCACACATATATAGTGTCAAATATTGAACTGACGTAAAGCATGGATAATTTTAGTCGCTACGCAAGTAGTGATGTTTTTAATATGGATTTAGATCAAATTAAAAGTGTTGGTCATTCTTTAGTTGCAATACAAAGTAGAGTAAATGATACCGTATCAAAATTTCACGAAACTATGGGAGACAATGATGGTCTTGGTGATTTGAGAATACGCAATGCTTCGAACACTAGGAACAAAATTCATAAAATGTTATCGGAACAGGAAAGACGCGCAAAGGAACAAAAAAAACTAGTTGATGCATTGACGCGTCCAGAGGACGATAATATGACAGATTCAGATGATGAATGGAACATAGAGGAAAAAAAGATACTTTTAGGAATGGAATCGAGCTCACATATAGCTGATGAAGGTTATAGATCAGTTGAAAATTTAATACAAAAGATATCCGGGGTACAAAATGGTGCGGCGAACCGTTTGTCGTCACTAATAGTTGAAATTGATGCTATGCTACAAGGTATACGACATCGCGCAGCTCTTTATAAAAATACAGTTCAAAGCCAATTAGATAATAAAAAAAAGTTTACACAAGAGGCTGTGCAGCATGTAAGAGAGTTATTAAATCAAGCAAAGACTGAAAAAAATCAATTGGAAGCCATGTTGGGTGAAGCACGCGTACAGTTACAAACATTGAATAAGGAATTGATGCAACAAAGAACAAAGAATATGATGAAAGGTGCTATGGTGAAAGCAAAATCAAACAAGAGTGGGGGAAGCATTGAATCATTAGCCAAAATAAATAATTTAGTAAAAGAAATAGATGCATTGAAAGAAGAAAAGGCAGAAATGACACTAAAGTTAAATGCACAAAAAGACTACGAAAAACTAAAAATGTTAGCATCCACAGTCCATGCAAAAGAGCAAGTGCAACAAAAACATTTAAACGATATGAAAAGAAATGTTGATCAAGCAAATTATGAAAAAAGCGAACTGTTACGAACAATAGATGCACTTGAAGAAAAAAATATGCAATCAGAGGAAACAATTGCTGTAAAACAGATGCAAATTGATAATTTACTCGAAACAAATAAAAAATTAACGACGAAATCGAAGAATTCAAAGAAAAAAGGGAAGAAAATATTAGATAAACGACTTGACGAAGCTGCTGACGAGAAAGAAAAGTTGGAGAAACAAATGCAAGAGCAAATAGATACTGAGCAGAGAAAACATGAGATACAAATACAAATATTACAAGAAAAAATAAAACAGTTTGAAATGAAAGAATTGAACGAAAAACGTGATATTACTGATCTAAAAAAACAAATTAAAGAGTATGAATCAAAATTTAAGGCATTAAGACGCGGTGATGGTGTAAAGGGAAGGCGTGGTAGCACGGCAATTGAACAAATTAATGAACATGGTGCAATTCAAGATGCAGAAAAAATCAAAAAGTTAGAAGAAGAGCTAAATATTACACAAAAAAATGCGGATGTGTTAAAACGCGACACCAACAAAATGAATAAATTGCAAACAAAATTGCTGGAATATACAGAGAAAAATAAATTATTAATGCAGAAAAAAGATGAAATTGATATGCTGTACAAACAGTTAAAGGAACAAGTTGAGCCTCTAAAAGAAATTATTACCAGTTTGCAAGGGAAAATTAAAGAAACCCAAGCACAGGTAAAACGATGGAAAGGCATCGCGGAAAATGAGAGAATAGAAAATGCAACATTACGATCTATGAAAGAAATGGAAGATAAATCAATGAGCCAAGAATTATCAACGGAAAGAAACAACCGAAAACAATTGTCTGAGAAGCTGTCCAAGACAATTAAAGATCACAGTACAAAACTTTCTTCTGAATACAAAAGTACTGGAGTTGACAAAGAACGCTTACAACAACTTGAAAATGAAATTAGTCGTTTAAAATCGGCTGTTAAAAAAGGTATGTCACTAGACAAAATATTAGAGCTAGGCATTTCAGATATTGACTTGGATGGCGTGCACGGTGGTGCCAATAACGACGATGCAATTATAAATCTGAAATCATTAGCCAGTATAGATAGTAATGGTCGGTTGAGTCCTCAAAACATTTTAAAATCATTAGTGGAGCGTGCATCCAGTCCATTTTTCTCTCTAAATGATGATGATCTCTATATCCCACATAGCCCGGTACCAGAATTATCTGACGAGGAGGGGCCAGATAACTGTGTCTGTTCAGATCACCAAACACAAACATCTCCACAAACCTCAGCTAGGAGTTCGTCTCGCGGTTCGTCTCGGGGAAGGGCCTTTTCTCGCGAGTGGACACCAGAATCGCGCATCAGGGGTAGAAGTCGGGGGCGGAGTCTTGAGTCACACCATAGTTTCAGAGATCGAGCATCTTCTGCAATGTCATATGGTGGAATGATAGGGACAGTTGAAGATAATGAGTTGAAAGAAGTTGATCCGCTTGAGAACTATTATGCGGCGGATGGAAGCTTTCGTCCATATTGGCAAGAAAAACAGTTACGAATCGCACCGTACAAGGATTTTGGTATCCCAATTCCAGGGAATCCCAATAATCTGCCATTTCGATCGTATTCACCAACTCGAAATAACGATGATGAGAGAGGTGATGATTACGATGGTCTTGAGTTTGACGACTCTGATAATGAGGAAGAGGATACTATTAGTGTGCCAGACGATTTTGATATAGATGCAAGTATGAAAAATGCGAAGTTAACATTGCAACAAAGTCAAGCTCTGCGTCTTAATTATAGAGGGAAACACAAAAGTATACAAACAGAGCAAATCGATATGTGTCAAGATGAGGACCACGCTAAATTAAAAGATCGGGTGAGCGATTTAGAACATATGATTTTGCTGATGAATTCGTTGGTGCCGCAGAAAACATTTTTCATGACAAAAGCAGCTATTGGGTCAGGTAGAAGTGCAAAAATAAATTCATACACAAAACCAAATTGTAAACGCCCCCCTTTAGAAAATTGTAAAGATTTATTATGGCTGCAAAATCGTGAATTATCCTCTCACAGAACGATGCAAGCTATAAACATGTGGGAATTTTTAACTAGGGCATACCAAATGTACCGTTATGAGTTCAAGCAACGAAAGCATTACAAAAAAATAGCAATGTTTTTAAGAAAAAAACGAGCTATGCTAAATTCCATTTATACAATCAGGCGTAATATTATATTGCACCAAAGAAAGCGGATTTGGGACCAAACATTGGATATGTTAGTCGCATTGTCCAACTACGCAAATGGTAAACCAATAAATACAAATATATTGAAACAAAATTCACGTGACAGGGATAACAGAAATAAAAATAGTAGAAAAGATGCAATTGATTTAAGTGCAATCACAAATCTTAATTCCTCTATTTTACCACACAGAAATCTCATTTTACAACGAATAGAAGCGATGGTCCCATTGTTACCTCGTAAACTGCTCAGCCTAGATATGCCAAAAAAAGTGCAAACTTTATTTGAATTTATAAATTTTATTGTATCTGATACAAAATATAATGATGAAGTAGATGTAGAGCCCACCGTATGCCACCATCGTACAAATAATATGAAACATGTAGAGCGAACTCTAGGAACTGTTAGTGTACAAAATACTCCGTATATTCAACGAAAAATTGCGGAATATGAGCAGCAAAATGGGAGGTATAGTCCAAGGGCTAGTAGGCCATCGACTGTCTCCGTGTCAACGCGCCCTAAAGTGCCTAATGGTAAACGGCCATCTACATCTACGAATAGTAGAAATGTATTAAGAACGAAAAAAGTTATTTCTCTTCATGGTTGCTAGAAAACGGGGCGGTAGGGAGAAGGTGACACTAATCTGATGTCATTGTTTCGGGAGGTTGGAGAGGTCCCTGATGAGGTTCCCTACTCGGACGCACTGTATTTATGTATTTTTATACATATTATTATTGATGAATTTACCTATCAAATGTCCATTATTGTGGGCCATGCCAAAAAACGACCGCGAGATGACATTTTTAATATAATAATCCATAAATTAATTTTTATTATTATTATTATTATTATTATTTTATTATATTTATTATTTTTTTAAAAAAAACCTGAATTTATTATTTATTATTAATATTTTATTATTATTATTAATATAATAATATTTATTTTTTATTATAATTATAATACCAGGTACTACTTTTTATTATTATTATTATAATAATATAATAATAATATTTAATAATAATTATTGTGGTGGCGAATATGAATTTACAGATCAAATCTCTGGGTATTGAAGTGAGTCATGAAAGAGAACGACAATAAATCCCCAGATATTACAACGAACAGAAAACAAGAAGAAGTGATTACAACGAACAGAAAACAAGAAGAAGTGGCACAATGGCGACTTTAAGTGCACTAAATGAAAATGACGACTTGGAAGATGAGGAAGACGACGAAACTTTATATGGTTTGTTGCGTGTACCAATTGTTGGAATACGCTACTATCGTGGTGTCGTACATCAAGGGGAATGGGTAGATCTTGTTCGTGAACCTAACAATCCATACGATAGAAATGCTATAAGAGTCGATAATCAATCAGGTATACAAGTTGGACATATTGGAAGGGACTTTGCATATAATTTACGTCCTATTATGGATGGTGTTGGTGAATATGAAAGTGTACGAATAGAATGCATTATTCCAAACGCACCAAACGGTGTTTATAGGATTGGTGCTCTAATTACAATGTACGGTCCAGAAAATTTGAAAGAGAGACTATCATCACAAATCCGTAGGCAAGTTTATCAATTCCAAGCTGCTTCAAGTGGTGACGTTGGCGGTTCTTCCTTGATTGCTGTTAAAAAAACTGTAAATAAGATATCACCAATGAAAACGCAAGATGAACTAAACAAAATGTTTGACAAGTTGGAAGAGGAAACAAAAATGGGTGATATGCTTGGATCAGATAATTTTGACAATCTTATCAAACCGCTGAAATCAACTTTATTTCCCCATCAATTATTTGGTGTGAAATGGATGATTCATAGGGAATCAATATTTCATTTGTTACCACCGTTCTGGGAAGAGAAAATTGAAAAATCAAAAAAAGTATATTATAATGGTATAACAGCATCGTCTACACCAAATAAACCGGAAAATGTTGGTGGTGGGATCTTAGCGGATGATATGGGACTTGGAAAAACAATTCAAACTATTGCATTAATTATTTCAAATCCGCCAAAATCAATTGCATCGCGTGGAGGATATCAACAACTTAAAGATGGGGAAGGTAAAATAAATCCATATAAGAAAATGAAATTAAAAGATTTAAAAATAGAATTGAAAACTAGGGGGGTAAATGCAAAAGGTAAAAAAGGTGATTTAATTGCGGCATTGGATAAAAGTGATGTATCATTGCCCAAAGCAACGTTAATAATTTGCCCAACAAGCGTCTTGGCAACATGGCTCAGCCAGATCTCACAGCATGTTTCTGATGGATATTTGAATACATTGCTTTATCATGGTTCCAACAGAAACATAAATCCCGATGTTTTGAAAAATTATGATATAATATTGACTAGTTATGGAACTGTCAATCATGAATTTCGCAACTTGATAGCAACACAAAATGGCTCCAGCAGTAGCAAAAACAATAACAACGTTGGGATGAATGGCAATAAAAAACGTAAACATGGATCATCAGCATCATCACAAGGTTTATTTGCGTTAAACTATCATCGCATTGTACTTGATGAAGCACATATGATACGAAATCGTAATACAAAGTCTCACAAAGCTGTTTTAAATTTGAAAAGTACAAATCGTTGGTGTTTAACTGGCACTCCTTTGCAAAATAAAGCAGAGGATATGCAGTCTTTGTTTGCATTTTTAAAATGTAAACCTATTAATGAATTTAAAGTTTGGAAACGTTCAATTGGTCGTTTGATTAAAGATGGAGATGAGCTTGGTTTAGCCAGGCTTCGTGTGTTTGTACGTAGTATTTGTTTGAGAAGGTCAAAGTCGTTGTTAGCTGATAAATTGCCAGCAAGAACTATTGAATTACATTCTTTGGAAATGGATGGTCAACAAAAAACTATTTATGATGAATTATTTGAAAGTGCAAAATATATATTTACTGAAGTCAGCAAAGGAGGGGATGGCGATAATGTCTTTCGAAATTATTCAAGTGTATTGGAACTACTATTACGTTTGCGGCAAGCTACTTGCAGCCCATCGATGATTAAGAAAGAACGGTTAAATGCAGCTCGCGAAATTTTAAAAAACGCTGTTAATGGTGGTAATACGAATAAAAAAAAGCTTACAAAAGAGGAAGCAGAAATTTTATTTGCCAAAATAAAAGGCGTTTTAGCAGTGGACGATGATGAAAAAGACCATGAATGTGCAGTTTGTTTTGAAGATTTAACTGGTGCTAATGATCTTCTCCGTGTATTACGTGCCTGTGGACACCCGTTTTGTAAAGATTGTTTAAAATCTATTCAACAAGTCCATCATTCCGAAATTCGTTGCCCTTTATGCCGAGTACCATTTCAAAAACAAGATATTATAAATCCTTCTTTGGTAAAGGAAACAATTGAGGCAGACACGTTATCATCCAATGGTGGTATTAGCAGTAGCAGCAGTAGTCACCTTATATCAAACGAACACCAGAAAGTTGCGGAAATACCGGTAAAAGTTCGCGCACTTTTAAAAGAAATACAAAAAGTTGTTGCAAAAAGGGAAAAAGCGTTAATATTTTCTAATTTTACAAGTTTCTTGGACGTAATTGCTTCTTTTCTAAAAATAAATGGTATCGTCTTTGGTAGAATTGATGGCAGAATGTCTACAAAAAAAAGATTAAATGCTTCAAAATCGTTTTCAGATGATAAGAATGTATCCTGTATGCTAATATCAACTAAAGCTGGTGGAACAGGGCTCAACTTAATTGAAGCAAATCATGTATTTATAATGGATCTTTGGTGGAATTTTAGTTCCGAGGAACAAGCAATGGATCGATGTTATAGGATTGGCCAGCAAAAGAATGTTCATGTTATACGATATTGTTGTAAAGATTCGGTTGAAGAAAGGATATTAAAAATACAAGAACGGAAACATATGCTTGCGAAAGGATCCATGCAAAAACAAACGCCGGAGGAAAGGAGGCAAGCAAGATTGGATGAATTAACATCCATGTTTCAATAATATATTGAAGCAATTAATATATTATTGAAGCAGATTGATTAAATACTGAAGAAATATTGTAGCAGGACTCAAATTGAATAATGCGTGTACATCGTACGAGTATTTTATAAATAACTTTTATATAGATGCTCGTACGTTGATAAAGATATTTTTTATACTCGTATTTTTTTATTTAACACACTTAATGACTTTTACAGTTGATTACATCGATTGTGTACCCTCCATTTATTACGTACTCGGATGTATTACCCCATAATAAAGTTTACGCGTTCGTAAACTTTTAATCATACTTCAAATTAGTTCATACACACAATGTTTTTTCTGTGTAAGTTACATTAGGAATTTCTCTTTTAATACTGATATATATACGTAATATATAATATATATCAACAAATTACACAGCCCTTTTTACGATTACCAAGCCCCGCTCTTAGTCGTTCTTCATTTATCTCGCTCATTTGCCCACCAGCTTGCTTGTAACTCATTCGTCTTTTCAACGCTTTTTTTGATGATAATGCTCCCTCGTCAAACTCTGTTTTCAAACTTGAGTCACCTTTTGATGGCCTTGCTTTTAATAAATCCATGATTTTTTTGTAGTTTGAATCCGTATGAATAGTTAATAAAGAAGATCTTCGTTTGGGTACATCACTTGAATTTACTTGATTCTCTTCCCCGTTTTCATTTTGTTCCTTTTCCTCACCAGCTTCTTGCTCTTCTGCGTTTTCCTTATCATCTTCCAACATTTCTGCCGCTGCCTCAGCAATTTCCACTTTATACAGTTCTTCTGCAATTTGGTATGCTGTTAAATTCTCGTTATTTAATATATCAATATTTGCGCCGTAATTTAACAGCAGCTTAACACCATCTACAGACCCTTCTCTTGCAGCTTTATGAAGGCATGTCTCATTCATACCTTTCGTTTGACGATCAATTAACGAAGGTTGGTTTTCGGTTGCTTGTAACAAAAATTTTAAGCAACGCAAACGCGATTTACGAATTGCCCAGTGCAACGGTGTTCTACCGTCAAAATCAACAATATCCAGTCTTGCATTTTTAGATGCAAGTAACTCAAGAATTTCTAAATTGCCTCTGTAGGCTGCCCAATGCGATGCAGTTTGGCCCACCATATCTCTAGTATTTATTTTAAATCCTGCATTGATTCTACCCGATACATACTTTTTATTATTACGGGCAACTGCAAGCATAAATTGCTGTATGGACTCTTGCGAATGCCTTGCCCCCATCTTATATTGTTCCTTTATGTGCAAATATATATATCTATATGCTATATATATTAATTCTTTTACCAATTTATTTTACTTTTAATGTATATTGATATTCCTATAAAAGAACTTGCAAAGTTTATGTTGTTACAAAGTACATGTGATTACTACATTATCGAACATATATTGCCTTTGTTATAAGTATATATATTATATATAAAATGGCCCACCCCGCCGTTATTATTAATTGTTGATATATATTATATTATTTCCTAATGGTGTGGGGCGCGCACCGTGTGCTGTTAATAAAGAGCACCACACAGTATATTTGTTTTTCATCTCTATATTATATAGTACTATAATAATGTCTATATTATAGCGCTATTATTAGCGTATTTATGGATTTGCCATATAACGATAACATAATCGAAAACAAACTAAAAGTATTTATAGGAAAAAAGTTTATTATATTATATTACTGTAGTATAATAATTATAATAATATATCATATTATATAATACTTGGTATATGATATTTATAGAGCTCTATATTTTTTTAGAGAATTAAAATAATTTATGATTTTATAAGTAACACGTACAAATTCCTACACTCTAAAAGAATAAAGTTGCCGTAAAATTTAACTATCTCACTATAAAGTGTTAATAAATCTTCTCAAAAGAAATATTAATAGAGGTAGATAGGTCAGCCTTCTGATGAAGATGATATAAAGTTCTTTATTAATCACGGGGTATAATAAAATTTTATCTAAATTAATGAGTAAAAGATATAACATTTTATATATATCACATTTTATTAAAATATAAAATGCTAAATCAAACATATACCAAAAAACAGATAAAGCTGCTGAGAATGTACGAATTGAAATCTTTTAATCTTTTAAAAAAAAATATTATTTTTTAATACTTTGGTAAAGTAAAAAGTTAAAATCAAAAGATGATCGAACTTTTGCCAGCACTCCTCATTGTGCTGCCTCTACTTGTATATGCAGCATCGTCCCTGCGGAATTTTTGTAGCACACTTTGATTTACAGCGGCTTCATGTGGTGACATTTCAACATATGAACGCCGTTTTGCTTCTTGCTGTTCTTGCATTTGATTCATTAAATCACGCTTGTATTGTGCTTTTGCTATACTATTTTGTCTTTCCTTTTCTCTTGCTAATTCTTCCTGTCGTTGATACTCCTCTTGCATACGACGTACACGATCTTGCTCTGCGTCCCATTCTGCTTTTTTTTTTGCTTCACGATTCATTTTTTCTTGTTGTCTCCACAAGTTTGTATCCTGTATCATTTTATTTCGTGCTGCATCTGATGCTTCTTGTGCTAACCTCGATTTTTCCTCTTGAAGTCGTATGGCACGTTCAATATTAGCCTGGGTGATGCGATCTCTTTCTTTCTGTTTTTCAATTGCCTCATTACCTATTGACATTAAAACACTTTGATGTTTTTTCATTGCTTCTAGATCGGCAAGCCTACGTTGCTCTTTTGCTTTCTCTTCCGCTTCCCATTGTCTCATGCGTTCTTTATCTTCATTTTTTTCACGTTCCAATTGCGCCATTTTAATAGCCTTTTGCCTTTGGTTTTCAATTTTTGTTTGTTCTGCTTCTTCTCTGCGTTGTTCAAGTAACATTTGATCGCGTATTTTGGCTTGCTGAATTTCGTCCTCAACCCGCTGCAAATATGCTAAATCAGCATTTAGCTCTTGTTGTTTTGCATTTTGTTTAATGCCATCCCATTCATTTTTATACTGCTGTTGTACAAAGCGTTCTTCATTGCGTTTTCTAGTACGTTGTGCTTGTTCCTCTTTCAACTTTTTATCATAAATGTTAGCCTGTTCGCGTTGCATAATACCCCATTTTAGTTCATCTTCTCGTTCTTTTATTCTCCTGTTTCGATTTTCATTAACTTGATCGTTTAACTGTTTCATTTGCTCTAATTTACGTTGCCCATTTAATTCTGCCCATTGGTCCTCTTTTTCTTTTGCTAATTTTGATTGATACAGCAGCATTGCAGCATATGGATCAACGTCTCCAGCTTTTGCATTGTACGGTAAAATTAATTCGTCAGTGCTACTCTGTTGTGTCGCGTTATTCGTATTATTTTGATACGTCTGCTTTAATGATATTAAACCTTGATTTTGCAAGTCGCCTTCACAATACTGTGATAAACGACTAACTTGTTCTTGTATTGGTAAACCTTGCATTTGTGGAGCAGTTTTTTCAATTATTGCCGTAATCGTATTTTGTACAGATTTATCATTTGCAGAAATATCATAGTTTTGCTTAAGCACATCAATGATTTGCCACATTACCTTTTCATATTTTCTTGCACGCATAATTTCTTCACGACGCGATGAACGGGATGATTGTTGTCCATAATTCATACTACCTTTCGAGGTACAGTATTAATACTATAAAATTGTGTCCAACGGGTTTTACTTTTGTTGTGATTTGAGCCAAAACTCAGTTTGTTACTATATGAGACTAATTGCAACGGTAGGACTTAAATCTCTCTCTCTCTCTCTCTTTCCTCAATTAGAGGAAATGTATTTGTGCGTGCTTGTATTATTAAAAATAGATGTATATCACTGTAACTTATTGTATTGCAATTTCGTTTGTTGTTAAATGTATCATCATCGTGCGAACAAAACATGAAAAAGCGGAGGGTATTAAATTAATAATAAAATGTATGTATAGTTTTATATATTATAATAGTGCAATAATAATAATAATAATAATAAATACAATAATAAATTACAAACACGTCGTATAATATTAACACTATTAACAATGACAATAATAGAGAGGCAATATACCAGTGGGATGATATTTTTATAAAATTTCCCTTTAGTAATGATATTTACCTGTTAACTTCAGGTGTTTTTTTTTGTCTTTTTTTTTTCTATTATTAGAAATGCAACAAGAAACGGCTGTAACCCTACAATGTAACCCTATATAACACGTGTTTAAGGTTCTTTGGATTAAACTACATTAAAAGTACAAATTAATCGGTAGTATATTTGATAGGAACATGGGCATTTTATAGCTGTACAGTATTGTTATTTTAAATGATTTGCGCGGTGATACTGAATACCCATTATTATATAAATATAATTATTAATAATATACTACTCTTATTTATATTTTTTTATAGACGATTGCCTTTCGTTTTCTTCTTCCTTTACTTCTTTTTCTTCATCTCGTTAACAAATTTAATCTGGTCGTCAAGTTTTTGTTCAACCTTTGTGCCATGATTTTCAACCCTATGAAATTCAATATGATTATCATGTTGTAACTTCACCATGTACTTAAAATATCCCAAAACAACATTTATAAATGTATCAATTGCAATATCTTTTATTCCTTCATCTTTTAAGAAAACATTAACATCCCTAATAAATTGCTTATTAAGAAAGTGAAAATGCGACACTGACGGAAGCAAATGATGGTATGTTTGAAAGTTCAAAAAAATGCTAAATGCTGTAATAAATAAATTATCGTGATCATAATCAAAACATGAATTTATCTGATGCTTTGTAAAATTCGGTGGTCTTGTCAAAACCTTCTCTTGATCAATGCATGCTTCTTGTATGTGTGATAATTGTGTTGTGAACACAAAAATAATTCCAAACGATGCCATAGGTACGTAAGTTAACAAAAAATTAAAATGATTGATATAAAAATGACAACCAAAAAGAGTACTAACACATGCCAAATAAAGAAACGTCGTTCTATAATATTTCACCCATAGATCAAAATTCATTGGATGAGATATTGATACAAAAATACTTAAGAATGTAATTGACCATGCTTGAAATGTATGGAAAAATGATAACTTATTCAAATGATGATGCCGTAATATGCTGCCTTCCAATTGAATATCTTCATCCATTAATGTGTTTGTATTTGGATGGTGTTCAATTACATGCTTATACATCCAAACATCAGGATGACCCCAAGGCATTATGCAATATGCCCCCAATCTATTTATAAACTGATAATTTGATAATGCATTGTGTGATCCCTCGTGTTGAATAAAACCGCATACCAAGAATCCAAGTAAACCAAAAGCTATACCAAAAAGATATTGCATACTTAAATTTGTATTAAAATACCATTCGTACCCACTGTAAATATACATAGATAGGCCAACTAAATAGTAGAGTACCCCGCTCCATGGTACTTTCATGTTCTTAGATTTATAACCTAGCTTTTGCAAGTGCTTTTGTAATTTAATTATACTAGTATCTGTTTTTGTGTAAAACGAGGTATCAAGCTGGTTGTATCGACCTTTATTATTATTGATGATTTCTTTCAACTCATCGCCCTTTACCTCTCTTATTTTAAAACGCTCGTTCTTGGCTTGTTGCGTCAAAGTTAGACCCCAATGATATGAATTATACAAATGTGTAATATCTGTATTTTTGGACAGCTCCACCACAAGTTTACCACCCGGGTGAATTTTGGAAAACTGACTTAAGTCGTAAACTTTTTTATCATAAACACATAATAAGCGCTCATCTATTTGAGTTTCACTATCACGGCAATTGCTTAATTGTTGGTTCATGTTGTTTGTAAACTGCACAGTAATTGTTGGTTCGTATGGTTTGTCTGTTCCACCAAATGGGTATTGTTGACAAAGTAACTGTACGAAGATTAGGATGCGTATAAAGAAGTGCTATAATACGTAGTCAGCCATCGGACTGAAATACTACGACACGTCATAAAGTTTAACTTACGTCGTCACAAGGTTCTATTTTTCAATAGTAAACCCTTTTGTCCTAGTAAAAAATTATCACAGCTGCATAGAATAGCATTGAATAGCATTTTCAACGCGAAATATAAATAGTATTATCATTTTATACAGTCATTAAGGTTAAACCTAAAAGATGGCCTAAAAAAAGGTATCAAAAAAATCAAAAAACTCTAAATTGTACATACTTATATGGTATTTTCCTATATTACTTCCGAATTTTAGCAGGTACATTTAGAATGAAAACAATAACAATATTCACGAAGTTAAAGTGTACAATACGTATTTTATAAATTTTAATAAATTTACTTTCTTCAAGGCACTCATTAATATCACCATTCTCTTTGTACGCTATTAGCATTCTAGGCATAATACTTAAATATAAGAGAAAAGATTCGATATAGGAACAATCATGGAATGATCATTTTAATAGTATTCTGTAGCAGCACTAATAAAGAAACTGCGCTGCTTTTACTTGGAAGTTTTTGTTATTTGATATTGGATTTTCCATGGGAAAAGAAGTAGAAGGGTGCTGTTTCAGGTAGGTAGGTGGGTACCAGATGAGTAATCACCACCAGCGTAGCTAATAATTATAATAATAAAAAAAAGAAGAAGAATAACTATAATACATTCAATAATAAAATGTAAGTGGCGGGAGGATGATCTATAGTGTGTATATACTACGCTGTGCATCGAAATCCCTAGATAGTAATCCATTATTATTATTACTATTAAAAGGCCATTAGCTTCTTCTTCTCTTTCTATTATTTCAAATTATTATAACAATGATATTAATATCTACACCCGCGTCTATTTAGTAGAAGCATAAATATACCAAACGTACAGTACTGTACACAAAATTTTATATGCCCAATATAAGTTACCCATCCCCCTTCTCGTGAGTCTGGCTGTAAAGATGGAAGTGGTAAGCGGAAAACCCATAAAGCTACGAATTGAAGATAATATTTCTCCAAAACTAAGAGGTGCGTTCGTCAGACAAGCCTCACGCGTGACGAGTGAAGATAAAGATAATATTAAAAGACTAACGCGTGAGCTATTTTTAGTATTGTCGCTAAAGAGTCGTTTGTACCTGAAAATAGATAAGAACAGTAATGAAACATATTCATTAAACGATCAACTCCAAATCATACGGAAAGAGTTGAGAAAATTGAACACAACTTTCAACATAAAGTTAAATAAAAAAATTGAAGATATTATAATTGATCAGACGTTAGAGCGTTTATCAAAATTTACGGCAATATCGAAAAGTAAGAAAAGGGGATGTTGCTGTTTCCCCTTCATATCAACTTGTAATAAAAGAAGTGCGTACCCACGTCTCAAGCTAGTTGGTTCAACAGTGCTTGCGTATTTTGACATTGTATCAGATATCTTTGTTACTATTGCTATTTATGGATTAATTGGAACAGTAAAGTCGCGTCAATTTTGTGAGTTACTACTATACGATTTTTACATTAACCATTTTCTTTCTAACAAAACCAATCCTACAAACATACTCGTAAAACCTATTCAGGGTTATTTTTGGCAGTGTTCTATCTCGTAGCACCGCCCATATTGCATGCATATTATATTTCAACTTGCGCGGGGTGGAGAACTCGGAAAAAAAACACCAAACTCATAGATATTGTAATAAATATAATATACTTAAGGCCGATTGTAGAATTTGTTAAATCTTGCCAAGTATCAATTGATCTAGAAGAATCAAATATGGAGGACCCCGATGACGAGACATTCTCACTACACAACAATGGTAAGTATAATTTCTCCGGCACCGATAAAACTTATATTCATTTCACTGACAAGCGCATAAAATTTGCAACTTCTAAAGTCACGGACGATTTCAAGACGGAAAGTTTTATTATATTTAAAGTTTTTGAATTATCTGCCGAGTCAATGCCACAAATATTTTTGCAACTAGTAATTTTAGGAAAATTGTGGGAAAAGTGGAACTTGAAATTTCAAACCATTGCAGAAGAAGATTCGAGCGCTGTATTTTGTAGTAACCAAAGTTTGTTTTTTGTTTCACTAGGTATTAGTGTGTTTCAAGTCGGTGTAACGCTGCAAGATTTGATGGAGCGGGATGTACCGTACGGGGTATTCCCTAAGATAATTTCTGACCTCATGCGAGAACCCAATCCAGTAAAAAGTATTACTTTACAGGCGCTGACGTTTTTTTATTACTCCTTAAACATTTTGACACGGCTGTCTTCCTGGGTAGCATTTTGTATTATATTTGGATTTATGTATGGCTTCGTACTAGTTTTGCTTCTTGTATTTATGTCACGGGTATGTTTGGTTGGATCATTTCTGGCAAAAAGCGAAGATGGTCGATCGTTTAGTATAGATGGGATGAAAAATTTTATTCTTAGGAAAATGATGGATAAAAAAAGAGAAGAAGAATCGAATTCCGAAAATTGTAGCGATACGGACGAAAGCTCGCTGGAAGATAGCGATGAAGATGGAGAAGACAACATGAACTACATTGTTCTCAAATTAAGATCAAACCGCACAGAATGGAATTGGATGTATGCAAACGCTTTATTTGCACAGACATTACCTTGGATTTTGTTATCAACTTTTGTTGATTTGCCATTAAGCATGAAATGGTTACGCCTATATAATCTGGATTGGTTAGGCAATAAATCGCCAGCAGTCAGTAAAGAAGCACCAAATGCAAGGTATAGTTATTCAAAAAACTTTTTTATTGCTACAAATATCCTTACAACAGTGGAAAATATTTTAATGTTTTGTTTTGTAGTTATTGGCACTAGGGAGTCCAATTTAACGTGCGGCCCAACAACAAAGGAGCGGGCCGACAAACTAAATTTAATTGACGAAAACTGCGGTTATCCAATTCTATCTAATAACAGTATACCAAGAGAATGCACGCCGGTACATTCGTCATCATTGGTACAACGACACAGTGAGGCGCTGTATAAATATGTAAATAGGCATGATAATACCACAGCTGCCGTGATTTTTATCATATCGTCTAGTTTTTTAAAGTTACTAACGGCATTTGTATTCTACAAAGTAGTATGGTCCACAAAAGAAGAAAAGAAACAAAACAGGCATTCGGGTGTAATGTTAGAAGCACAACACCTTGCTAGGTCACGAAGTGGCACGAGCTATTCTTTTAGGAATAAACGTGTTAGCAATATTTGAATATTAATCACAGAGATATAAAATTATATTCATTTTAAACTTAATATCATATTTTTATAATATCCTCATAAGCTTTAGAAATAATACTCCAAGTATTAAAATATACGGACTCGTATTAATTGAAGGAGGTGCATATTTTCTTTATATACGAAGTAATTATTTACTTACACATAGTACAAAATATAACTTTACATTTATTTGCTCATGATAATTCTTACTCTCCCCCTAACTTAATCGCCACCGCTACCTAACATACCGGCAACCAATGCTACAAAGCAAAAGATGGCTGGATATAAACAATTTTTGCAAATGCAATAAATAGAATTACAACCGACACATTTGGAAGCGTCTTTGCAACAAAAACCTTTAATCTTTATATATGTATCCCGTGTTTCGTATTCATTATACTCGTCCCCTACTGTTGTAACGCAGCAGCAAGAGTGACATTTACCTCTGTTAATTTCACAAGATTCAAGATCATATTCCACATGATTCAGCTTTATCATAACATACTGTTCCTTTATATTATCAGTTTTGTTTCTTGATGAAGCTATTGCTGAAGCATTTTTTAATGTTTCGTATCTAAAAATTGAAACCTCGCCTAAATTCATAGAAAGCAAGCATTCTTCCAGCCATTCATTTCCTCTATAAATGCTTCCATTCTCATTTAAAGCTTTTGCGAATGAATGCTGTGGCAACCTTATGGCATGAGATATCTGTTTCAAAAGCGGGTCATCTTCAGGATTTTTGCCTTCTCCAACGTCATGATAGTACATCTCTTTTGTTTTGTGTAGATGTTTAATATCATTAGGTATTTTCCAGTCATCGTCTTCTTTATCATACCCATTAATAATTTTGGCTTTATCTCTATGACTCTTTATTCGTCCTGGGTGTACGATCTCTGACCATGTAAGATTAGGATGATTTAGTTTTTCTGCACGTAATGTACAAAATTCATTATTGTTTTGAAATGAGCCCATGTATCGAGGAATTTGAATTTGAATATCTCTTTTTTCTTGTATATGAAACTGGATACCAAATTTTTCATCCAATTCGGTATCGCCTTCGTCTTGATACTTCAAATACTGGTGAAAAACGTTAAATCCTTGGGTTTTGAAACCCATTGGTATCATATTAATATTTTTTTCTTTGATCTCCCACTTGAAATTTCTGAGTTTACTTTTTTTTGGTATATTTGGATTACCATTTACGATTTCGACTTTGTGCATATTGATATTATATAGCCACGCACCTTCGTAGACGTTCCCAGCACACCACGATTTTTTTGGTTGGAACCTTGTGTACGAATTTGTAGTTCCTTTTTTTAATATTTTTTTTGTCAAATGGTTGCTGCAAACTTGTTTTGCACGTGATGTGCTTTCTGGTTGGGGATCTATTATAGGATAAATAGTGTAATCTTCAATACTTGCATTAATTTGTTTTGTATTTAGAAGTTCAAATATAAACTTTGTGGTCACTCTCGTTTGAATAAATTCGAAATGAAACAAATGAATTAAAAGACTAAAATTAGTTTTTGATCTTTTTCGCGTCAAATATTTTTGTCTGCACTTAAATTTGGTTACACTGCCCCCGTCGTCAAATAAAATATCACAATATTGTTCAATATCGTTACCATCGTCTGCATGTGTTATTTTCGTTATTTTACCAAATCTTTCACTGCTATAGTCCTTATCTGTCACGTTTGCAAACGCAACATCATCACCAACTGCATAATTAGATGTTTTGACGTACTCATCGTTTTCTTTTTTTTTAAGCACACTCAAAAATTCTGGGTCTTCACCTTCTACTAATAATTCATGCTTTACTTGAAACCATGTTTTTTGGCCATCATAAACTTTGTCGAAATATATTTGTAGCTGTTGTTCTATTTCCTGTTTGGCGATTTTTGCTGCTACTTGTATGTCTTTCGTTTCTTTTGCATCTACTACCATGTTAAATGCCAAAATAGTAGATAAAACCAAAGGTTCATAACCGTCAAAATTTCTGAGGGTTTCGCCTTTCCAGGCTTTTTTTTTTAAATGTCGCTCTTCCTCTTTTGACTTGCCAGTGTTACTTTCTTTCCTTTTCTTTTGCTGCTGTTGCAAGGGATTTTTAAGTGCAGATGCCATACTCTTTCTTTTATAATCAATGGATGTGTTAGTTTGTGTGTATGTGTGTATTGTTAGGTTGAGCGTTGAGAGAGGGGCATTGATATGTATGGATAGTGCGATGTCGCCAGTGCGTGCTTATATTTAGTCTCGTATATTTATTTATTATTATATAAAATTATTTTTTTAATAATAATTAATAATTTTTTTATAATATTATTATTATTCCAATTATTAGTAGTAAGATAAAGAATCTGTTTTTTATTTTTTTAATAGTGTATAAAAAAAAAACACTATTATATAAATAGAGTTAAATTATAGTAGGAGTTATTATTGTTAAAGTATAATATTAAAACCATTCCATTATACACCAGACTTTTTTATTATTAACTTATTTATTAATAAGTATACTATTATTGTTTTATTATATTTTTAATTTTTTTTCATAAAAGAATAAATGATCATCAATCTATAATATCTTAATCTATCTTTTTATCTCTTCACAACAACAATACAATATTATAGTAACTAATACATTGTCCAAGCGCGGCTACAACGTTTGCCCCCTTTTTAGTTTCTCGTAATCCAACTGAGGTACGCCTCAAACAACCAATATGTTTTACTAACAATACCGCAACCA
>JACKZZ010011886.1_pt1 | contig 20828 bp, 14 predicted proteins | sample 8027871 | NCBI WGS metagenome assembly JACKZZ01 (sample SAMN15724774, study PRJNA655200) | protist metagenome | isolation source: fluorescence activated cell sorting (FACS) single amplified genomes of... | place: USA: West Boothbay Harbor, Gulf of Maine | collected 2000-07-19
TTCCAGCATTCTGGCATTCTGGCATTCCAGGCATTCCTGGCATTCCGGCATTCCAGCATTCCAGCATTCCAGGCATTCTGGCATTCCAGCATTCTGGCATTCCAGGCATTCCAGCATTCCAGCATTCCAGCATTCCAGGTATTCTGGCAGGGCAGGCCCAGCTGGCCAGCAGGCTTACTGGCTTACCAGGCTTACGAAGGGATGCTATACTTTTTGAAGTTCCGAATCTCACTACGAAATGTTGTATTCTTATTGTGTTTATTATCCCTGTAATATCAAAAGGTAATAAAAGAAACTGATACTTTTTGACGTTCCGAATCTCACTAATTATCTGATTAAAAAATTATCTGATTAAAAATCTAAAAGTTTTTTTTATAAAAAAAATATTATAATACGAAGTTCGTATATAAAAATATAAAATATAACGAACTTCGTAAATTTTTCTCGCACTCTCTACATAATACAACATTTTAATCTATCCTCTTCGTCTATATTTGCTGTCCATTCATACCCTTCCATAATACTTCCATCTTCCTTAATACCAACTGGTAATTCACCATTAGCATCTGCAATGGTATGATCTGCTCCCCATGACAACAAAAGCTGCACAGCCTCAACTTTTCCAGAAAAAGATGCAAGCCACAATGGGGTTGCACCGCTATGTATCCCGATTAACGATGGTTTATTAATATCTACGTCACTATCTTTTAATTTTTTCATCACATCAATATGCCCATATTTAGATGCAATTGCAAATGGTGTTATGGCACATATGTGTCACGCAATGCTTCAATGAATATACCAGCGCTTTTTCCATCTTTATTTTCTTTTTATCATTATATGTCAATGATTCATTTAACAATTCATGACATTGCAAACCTATTTTTTCATGTATTTCATCATCGACATCTACATAACATATCTCCTCTTTACGATCTAAATCTACCAACCAATCTTTCACACTTTTATGAAAAACATGTAATTTACGGTCACGTATTGGAAATAATAATGATAATTTAGCAACTGCTACTTTACGTTCATTTGGCTTACATTGTATTAAATAATCCAATGCTTCTACATGTATTGGTTCTTCTACAGCCATTACCACTTCGACAATACGCCACATAACTGAATTATTCAAAACATTTTCATAATTACTACCAAATAATCGTCTAAATTGTATATCATAAAAGCCAGTAATACCATCTGGAAATTCTTTTAATTCTTCTAATGATATATGATCTGATTGCATATTCAATTTTTCTACTGCATAACGTGCATATATAAATACACCATTTGATTTTTTCGATAAAATTTCAACACCTTCTTCTATTTCTGCTGTAACAATACATTGCTTCAATGCATCACCAATATATAATTGTATATCTTTCATATTTTTTTCTGAATTTGCAATTAATTCTTCTGGATGGAATTTACTTAATTGTTTCATAATATTTATTTCTGGACGTGTTGTTAAAAAGAATCCAAGCCATTCTGGTAATTCAAGAAAATGATCACGTATACAATCTAATAAATCATTTTTACCATTATGATCACATTCATCTAATGCATCAATTAATATAATTTGACGTGATTTGAATTCATCTGGGCGTTTTACATCAGCTAATGGTGCTCGTAATATTTTATCAAACAATCCAGTTACATTTAGTTTACTTAAAGTTGCACTAGTTAATCCTAATTCTTCTAATTTTTGTTGATATTCTGGTATTTTCTCAGCTAATTGATATGCAATAGAACATAATACATGCTTTGGATCACGTTTACGACTATCATCATGTCTACAAAAATGATGTGCAATGACACTTTTATCGTTTCTGGTACGAACTAACATGCTCATGATGCCAGTTTTACCCATACCAGCACCACCAGATAATACAAATATGCGTGACATTAATATCTTTTCAACCCAATTATCAAAATCTTGAAATGCCCATTCTCTTGTACCATTGTGAAATCGTTCGACTGCACCATCAATTTCTAAATTGAAATCAAGTGGGTCTAAAATAATTTTTAATGATGTTGTAATATCGATCTGTTTTAATATTTTATCTTGTGTTTCTGCCATTTTTTCTTGAGTCTCCTCCACTTTTGTTAATCGCTTCTTTAATTCATTTAATTCCAATATTAAGTCCTGCTCATTTAAATTTAAATGTTGCAATATTTCGTTTTTTAACACATCATCATTACCTTGCAATAATGTTTCTAATGCATCTTCTGATGTATTTACATTTTCAAATTTACTATGTAATTCTTCCTCTTTTGCCATCAGTTTTGCAACATTTACATTTGCATCAATTTGCATGGTAAAATTAACAAGTGTCATTGTATCCATGATATCTTTTTTAATTTCTGTAAATTTTTCACGATCTGCTTTACCATAAAAAAAAGCGCTAAATGTACTACGATTTTGTGATTCTTTTATTGTTTTAGAAGCTTCAATTAATTTATTATTAATTAATTTCAATCGCTCCTCAGTTGGAAATTGTTTTAATCCTTTTACAATGCTTGTTTCAATAATTTTTAAGAAATGTAAAAAATCTTGTATTTCAGCACGTAGACGACTTGGTTCTTGACATCGATTGTAAATATTCTTACATGTTTTAATGAACAATTGTACATATGGAATAATTTCTGCAACTACTTCAATACCATCCAAAACATCGTTTAATATTGCTAATGAAGTATCGTCCAATTTAATGAAAGATGGTACACTTATCTCATTTTCTTTTGTCACAGTACCATCTTGTTGTACCATTTGTGTTTCTTCTGTTGTATAATCAACAATAGTGTTATTCATTTCATCTACCGTATCAATCGCAGTTTCTACTTTATCAAGTGTAGCTTCGATTTTATCTTCTTCGTCTTCCTGTTGGTCTGATGAAATGATACCACGTTTCGTTTTGTCGTCTTTGCTTCCATCATTATTATTGTTGGTCTCTTTTGGTATTAATAATAATCTAGAATCACTTCCAGCAAGTTCACGTACACCGTGAGAATGTTCTTTTCTTATTGAAAATGGTGCACCGTTGCTACTAAAATGATATTCTTTCGGCAGGTTAGGGAAATCTTCACTTTCTAGTAATATTTCTTTCCTTGCATCTGCTAATGTCGCGTCTTCGCATACATCAATAGCTACCATAGGTTCACCGTTTACAACAATAGTTACTGTAAACTGCGGTATGATTTTTTTTTTATTTTTTGACGATGCACCACTACCCATGTTGCTGACTGCTGACTGCTGGGCAAAATACAAAATATGTGGTATATATTAGCAATAAACGCCAAAGTAACGTCTCGGAATTACCCAAAGAAAGGAAATTGGAGATGTAAATATGTGTCAATGTATATCCAGTATCCAAGTTCTATTAGTTACTATTTACTAAATTATGTTGGCACCAGAAAAGGCTGCTACAATTACAATATTATATACAGTACTTGCTGGCTTGGTAAAAAGAAACTTTCACTTTTCACTCTTTAGCTCTTTAGGTTTAGGTTGCTTTACTTAGCTGTAATTACTCTAGCTGATGAGCGATGAGAGATGAGCTAAAGTACTCAGGAAACCACCGCTATGCTATTCGTGTATACTTACGCTGGCCCTGCTGAGCGACGTTTACAGTGAAAATAGCATCAGATCTCGTATAATCCGATCAATAATATGGAAATACCATTGCAGACGGCATACTCACCACTCAATCTCACACCCAGTTTATATAGTAATATTTCATTACTAATAAGTATATTTTATCATATACTCCATTACATAATACACATATATACGGCACGAAAACATAGATTTATACAATAGAAAGAGATAAAACAAGACGGAGAAGAACAATAGAAAGAAACAAATTGAATAACAAATCAAACAAAAAAAAAATAATTATAAATAAAAACCAAATTAAAAAACAAGAAAAAAAATATGGCTGAAGAAGATACCGTAATGGAAGTAGAAGGTGAAGATGTTGTAGCAACCACTGAAGAAGCACCAAAAGAAATGGATACCATGACCGCATTGAAAGAAGTATTAAAAATTTCTTTAGTGAAAAATGGTTTAAGACGTGGTTTACATGAATGTGCAAAAGCACTTGATTCTGGTTCCTCCCGTCTATGCTGCTTAGCAGAAGACTGCGATGAGCCTGCATACGTTAAATTAGTTCAAGCATTGTGCAACGAACACAGTGTAAGTCTTATCAAAGTACCAACTAAAATGCAATTAGGTGAATATTGCGGTTTATGTAAAATTGATGATGAAGGTGCAGCAACCAAAGTTGTTAAATGTTCATGTGCTGTTATCACTGATTTCGGTGAAGAAACACATGCTTTGTCCGTTTTACTTGAATACTTGAAAACACAATAAGTGATTTGTTTCCGCGTATACCCCATTTTTCCCCCAAAGTTATATATACATTATAATTTTAATAAATTTTTGTAAATAAACAATGTAGGAGGATGGTTTAATATAGGTATAAATTAATGATATGAGATTTTGTTTTATGTTGCCGGACTACAAATAATAATTATTAGATATTTCAATCAAGTGAAAAGAACAGAGAGAGAGAAGAAGAAGAAGAAAGAAAAAGATTTTTTCAAGAACATAAGACGTATTTACAGAGAGTGTATAGTTTTGTGTATATAAAAATGTATTTTCTAAATTTAAATACGAATATGTTTCTTGTTGAAAAAATATATGATATGATATCTTTTTATTCTTTTGTACAGCGTAACTATCATACTCACGCATATATACACATGGTAATTTTAAAATTATTTTTGTATGATATGATACCCTCCTCTCAACATCTATATACATGGTGTTAACGCCGCTAAATAATTAAAAAGTTCTCCATCTCCTATATATACGATCCACATTACTAATACTTGCATCCATGAATAATATATATAGAGAGAGAGAGAATATAAAAACACGATTATAGCGTGTGCGTACGTATACCCATGTGCATATGATATTCTTTTATGGAGTTTGTTTCTTCTTTTTCTCCACTTTCGTACCATGTGTACTGCTACCGACTAAACTTTCAGCTTTATGCTCAACAATTTGATATCCTTTACCATCCCAAGGTATATCAACTTTTTTACCTTTTGATTTCATTTTTTTACGTCCCATGACTAAATCACGATCTAATATCATGCTTAATTCCTTATCGCTAATACCACCTTCCGTACCTTTTAACAAAGTATCATTCATTTTTACATCATCTTCCAATAATTTTTCAATAATTTCTTTTCCTAATGAACTTTTTGATACATTTTTGGATGAGCTGAAATTACCAGACATGGTCATTCGTGATAAGGAACGTTTTGCATTTGCACGTTCCAATACTAATGTTTCCACGGAGCTTTCCATACACATACGGTATACAAAGACATCTTTTTTCTGCCCAATTCGATGTGCACGATCTTGCGCTTGATTATCCATATGTGGATTCCAATCACTATCGTATATGATAACCGTATCAGCAGATGCTAAATTGATACCAACACCACCAGCACGTGTACTTAATAGGAAAATATTCTTATCGGAATCATCTTCATTGAATTCTTCAATTTGTCGTTGGCGATCATCCAACTTGACGCCGCCATCAATTCTACAAGAGCGATCATGCCATCCACGTAAAATTAAAAAATCTTCAATGATATCCAACATCGATGTAAATTGAGAAAAGATCAATACTTTATGCCCATGTTCGAAAAAATGACGTAACATACGATCTAACAATTTTAATTTTCCACTTGATTGAACTAAATGTTCCGTCGTTTCTTCCACATCATTGATTAAATATGGATGATTGCAACATTTACGCAATTGCATAACACGATTTAACAATGATTTATAACTTTTACCTTCTGCTTTTTTAACTAATTGCATTTGAGATTGAAACGTCGTTAAATCTTTCTCGATTGCATGGTACATCGCACGTTGATCTTCCGTCATACCAGCATAAACAATAATTTCTTTTTTCTCCGGTAAATATTTTGCAACATCTGATTTTAAACGCCTCATCATAAATGGATTTAAAATCGTATGCAATTTGCGTATAATATCTTCCCCTGCATTGTCATGCTTGATCGTTTCCGTCATATTCCTGTTTTTTGAATCCCAACCAAACCATGCTTGGAAAAATTGCAAATCATCAAATGCATCTGGCATTAAAAAATTCAACAAACTCCATAATTCGGATAAATTATTTTGCAATGGTGTCCCAGTTAATAAAACACGTTGTTGCGATGGTATGCGTTTTAATTCTTTCATCAAGCGACAATCTTTATTTTTCAAACGATGACCTTCATCTACCACTAAATATTTCCATGTAAAATTTGCTAAATGCGTACTATCAATCATAGCAATATCATAACTAGTGATGATCACTGGGAAACCATCTTCAATCGGAGCACCGTGGCCATTGACACGATGACTACGACCAGATTTCGTTTTCGTTAATTTCATAAATTGTTTACGCATATCTTCCCTATCATCTTTACTTCCATGGTATACTAATTTATTTATATTTGGACACCAACGTGAAAATTCACTTTCCCAATTACGTAACGTAGATAATGGTGCAACGATTAAAAATGGTCCTTTTACACCTTGTATCATTAAATGTGCAATAACGGCAATAACTTGTATGGTTTTTCCTAATCCCATCTCATCTGCTAAGATACCATGTAAACCATTGAAATTTAAACCTTCCAACCATGCTGCACCATTTTCTTGATATGGCCTTAATGTCAAATTTTCACTACCACCCGTCATATTTTTTGGTTGTTTAAAGCGATGTTCCGATGCTTTTGTTTCATCATTGACATATTCATTATGTCGTTGTGCTAAAAATTGTGAATATGCTTCAGCTTTTCGTAACAGATCTTCTAACTTTTCCTTCTTCTCTGCATAGGTTAAAGTGCGGTGAAACACTTGTTTTTTCTTTTCAAATGCTTTCCAATCTTCATCTTTATCCAAGTTTTTCTTAAATGCTTTCTCTGCTTGTTCATTAGCATCAATCATTGCTTGGGTGACATTGTTGCCATAAATGGCACGTGTCTCTTCATCAAATTCAAATGTATCGTCTTTGCTATTGGATTTATTTGCTTTCTTTCTCGTTTTACGCGTCGTCGTTGTTGTGGTTGTCGTTGAAGAGGACGATGTTTTCAACTTTTTCCTTCTAGATGCAGAGGAAGAGGAAGCAGAAGCTACTGGTGAACGTTTTGATGGTGTATTTCTTGTACTACGTCGTGGTGATGACATTATTAACGTTGTATGTAAATATAGGTATCTTTTATTTATTATGTATATATTGTTAAACTGATTATATAACTTTGATATTGATTTGTTTTTTGTTTGAACGAATATATTTTGATATTATTGAAAATTGCTTCTATTATTCGATATGTTAAATATGCTTTGTTCTAGTATAGAAGTAAAAATTATTCAATTATTTCCAAAAAAAAAAAAAATATTTGCAAAAACAACTGTAATAATAATATTATCTTGCTACTATAATTTTAAACTAACTTATTAATTTATTTATCAGGGAAACAATCGATTGTATGTATATATATATATATATCTTTGTTTGTTTTTATCCTATAGATTGTCGCGCGTCGACATCCACAAAAAAGATCGTGTGGTTTTTCACTTTGCACTTTTTATTTCGTGGTAATTTGCAAGTTTTAGTGTTGTTTTCAGAGGAGGAAAGGGGCCGATGCTTTGATAAAATACCATTAGTGCATATATATATATATGTATCCGTATATTTTATATTTTAAAATGATTAAATATATCAATATATGAGTAAATAGTGAGAAATTGCAATAATAAATTATACTATTATATCCATTATTTTTTTGTTTATTGTGCGATTGCGCGCCAAAGCAGTGATGGCGATCGAACAATTGATGGCTTCATTTTCATCATGCTATAACCTTGCTATTGCCATGGATTTTATATTCACCATGGTATTCAATGCTGCCTCTGTGTGTGCTATTCCTGCCTAAATTAAATTATTCTGGATGAGGTTAAGGTGTGTGTTTCGTGTGGAAAAAGGGAAGCATTGTTTTTGAGTGAGTCAAATTTATTTTATTATATAAAAAAAACGTTATTTATTAATCAATTTATTTCATTTATGACAAACATATATATTACAGATATATACATATGTATACATTTCCATATTAGCCAAGGTATACATATATCAAAGGAACAAACATTTATATACGCACATGAACAATCACATCATATATAAAACATGAACGAAGATGATCCAGTAATAAAATTGGAAAATATACACTATTATGAAAAACAAAGAACAAATCATTTCATATTAATACTTTCCAATTGAAACAAATGTGGACTATTATATCGTATGGAATGAAAATGATTAATTATAATGAATTATCATCATCAACAAATAATATAGAAAATATTCTTCTATTAGACGTATTAGATGTATCAACAAGTGCCATTCGTATGTTATATGATGAGATAAAAATCGAAAAAAATGATAATAATAATAACAACAACTTTCATATATTATATTTTGAAAATGATTTGTTAGACATTTGTAAATTGGCATTGGTAATTATGAAATATATCTTTCCAATTGTTGTATCGAAAATAGATGGTAAACGTGAAGACGATAATAATGTTAAGTTAATATCAGATATTTTTAATAATTGCGTATTTATTTTGAAGTTTATTTTTGATATTATGATGGATGATGATAAAAAAAAAGTAATAACAGAACATGATATTGAAAATGATAGTTTAAATATGTCTCGTCAAAATAGTAGTACAAGTATAACAAATGTTGATACATTGATACAAGAAATTTATACATTTATCTCTACAAATATTTTGTTGCAAAGTAATAATAACAACAACAATATGACGAAACTAAAATTAATGCATTCCCAATGGATTGGTAAAGGTATTGTCCAAGAACTTGAATTGATATTGGAAAATACAAGTGTAATAGGGAAAAAACAAAATCAGGTTGATAAAAATGGAAGTAGGAGTAGGAGTAGTAGAAGAAGAAGAAGTAGTGTTGGAAGTGTCGGCGGTAAGAAAAAATGTATTGTCATGTAAAAAAAAATCCTTTTTTCATATTTTAAAATATTATTTTTAATAAATAAACGTAAAATATATATATTTTTTTTTGCACAAAGATGGTCCAACTCTAACGCATACCTAAGAAATAGTACCATCTCTTCTCTGGCTCGAAAATTAAAATCATGCATCCCGTTTCACCTCATTCATAGCTGCTTTTGTTAAAATATTTTTCAAAAATGGTACATAATATTTGTATGTAAGAAAAAGTACAATTATAATGAAAACTATTAATGAAAATGTTTCTTTTGGTATAATACCAAGGACGACTGTTTCTAATACAATATTAAAACGTATGGGCCTTTTTTCAATATTTTCATCATATGATACACCATATTTCTCTGTATGTAAATAAATTGGATCCATATTGCTAGTTTGTTTTGTTGTTACAATACCATATTTTTCCGTATCTAATAAACGTCGTCTTCTTCTTCTTCTTAATCTTACATTATTATTACCTTGACTATGTTGAACTAATTCTTCTGGTTTTAGAAATATAAATTGTGTTGGCGTCGTACCAGGATATGATATTTTAATATCATATTTTGTATTTGGTGCTAAATTTGTAAAAACAATTTTTGCTTCTCCATCGTAGGATGGCATTTGTACATTATTTACAGGTATGTCTGGTTTTAATATTATAGTATGTATGTTGTTATTATTATTATTGGTAATTTTTGCATTTATAATGGTGAATAATGATAATGATATTACAAAAAAAAGGAGGGGAAATAGAACATGAAGTGGGTAATGCATGCTTTTGAATAATCAATGTTATGATTATGCTCTTGTAGTTATTTAGTCTTTTTTTTAAAACACGGCGGCAAATACTTTATCTATACATATATGGAACATGTGGAACATGTGGAACTATTCTATTCATACAAAAAATTGTTTTCATTTTTAGAAATAATTATTGAATTAATAAAATGATGATTATTTATTTATTCAGATTTTTGATGCAAAAAGAGTCTCTCCAAACACCTCTTAAGGAAAAATGTCTGAAAATCCGTCATTATAACTTTTCTAAAAAATATATTAAGTATATATATTTGTATACTAATAGTTTTTTCCAATAAAATAGGAATATTAGTATACAATTATATATACTTAATATAAAAAAAGTTACAAAAAGAATTCTTTTTGAAAGTTATATTATGATGGATGTCGGATTTTCAGACATTTTTCCTTAATATCAATAATGGTATCTCTATGTTGGATGCTTATCCATAATATGTAATATGTAATATATGATATCGAAGGGTATGTACCTTGTAAACTATTACAATGCTATGTAGTGTATATACCTCTATAGCAGGTGAATACGTAGTATATGCAGGTACTACAGCTGATATTCGTTATAAAAACCAACGAAACTGCTGCTTATTCGCAAAAATGATGTGTATAATAAATAATAATAAAGAATTAATTGGAACAGATGGTAGAGTACATATAGACAATAGAAAAGAAGAAATCAAGAAGGAAACTATAATATAACATAAAAAGAAACGAAGAAGATGTCGGAAGAGGAACAAGAAACAATACCAGATGGTGGGGAAGAAGTAGTGGAAACACCAGTAGTGGAGGAAAAAGTATCAATAGAAATCAAAGTAGGAAAATTTCAATTTACCGATGGTTCATGGTATGATGGGGAATATGTATTGGACGGGACAACTAGTAAAAGGCAAGGAAAAGGATTTCTACAAGATGGTGAAGAATCGTATGATGGTGAATGGTCCAATGATACGATGAATGGGGAAGGTGTATATACATTTTCATCCGGTGCGTCGTATACTGGGACATTTAAAGATGGCGAATTTGAAGGCAATGGTGAATATAAGTGGGTAGATGGTGCTACATATACCGGTGAGTGGCACCAAAATAAAATGCATGGTAAAGGTGTATTTATTGATCCAGAGGAAGTACGTTGGGAAGGTAAATTTCATAATGGAAAATATTATAATGGTAGATGCTATGTCACATTACGTTAAGCATCTATGTGTTATTATTGTCTATTTGTAGCATGCGTGATATAAAGTTAGGATGTATATATACATCAATATCGTACATAACGAAAAATCTGAAAAATATTTGTTTACTAACTTTTTTGAAGGTCAAAAAATGTGTGTTGTTTAAATGTAAAAAAAAAAAAGAGAGAGAGGGAAAGTTTGTTTTATAGCAGGAAATGTAATATGAGACAGAATGAAAATATGATGGTATATATGTAATGCCAGAATTCTAATATGCATAAATATAAAGGTGGGGCGTGGTGTTTAAAAAACTTTCTGCTCCCTGTATATATAAGATATATGTATATATATATATTTTAATTTAATAAAATAATTTCTTTTATAATAAAAATAAAAATAAGATGTAATTATATTTATCGGTCATACAGTACATGCACTCTCTCTCTCTCTCGCACACACACACTCACTTCACACCTCATCCCCCCCATCATTTTATGGCCATAGCCAAAATTGTTTTTTATATAAAACAATTAAACATAATAAGAAATTACAACATGAATGTACAATAATACAATTGATTACATTCCCACCCATCCCAATACCATTATTATTAGTAGAGGAGAACAAAATGATATGCAATACCATACCCTTCACAATTCCTGGTAATATAGAAATTAAATAATGTTTCTTATCAACTTTTTTATCTGCATTATATGCATTGAATAATAACGATGTGATCAATGCAATTAATAGATTACCATGTCTACTTCCAACAATATATGTTATATATCCATTTCCTCCTTCGTTTAAAAAGATAATATTCATACGATGATAAAAAAACATTCGAAATAACATTTCATCACATATTGGTAAAATAATAGATGCTTGTATTATTTTACATACAATCGATACAGTCACAATCATTGAATAACTTTTATTATTTGTAATAAATGCTTGATATGGATTGTACATTGATGTTTCTTTTTGGTGTTTATATGGTTCTCCTAATACAAAAGTACGATATAAATGAAGAAATAAAAACAAACCAAAACCAATTATGATACAATTAAATAGGCCAATACCATTGTTAATATTGTTTTTCTTGCTTAATAATAATTCATCAATAGTAAACATATATTGAAGTTGATATAATATTATAAATATGATACTATTAAAACAACATTTAAAAATTTGTGAAAAACATTTATGTGCTTGTTCTGAGTCGGAACATATATTAATATTATCTTCATACGTTCTATTGACAACTCTCATTGCAAGTGGTGATGATACTATTCCTACCATGACAGCAACGAATTGTGGCAATATCGTTTTAAATAAATCTACATCTTCTGATTTATGCGTTCCATTTATATAATCATATAATGCTGAAACACAACTAATAAGAGCATAAAAATTAAATATTAATGTTATTAAATGTAAAATACCACCTATTATACCTTTTTCTTTTAATTTTTCAATTTCATCATGTCTACCTTTTTTACTAGTATCATTTGTATTCTTATCGTTCGTTTTATTTAATCGTTGTCTCATTTTTTTTGTTATCGGTATGTTTTTGTTTGTTTTCTATTGTTGTCATTTTTCTTCTTTTTTATTTGTTGTTGTTAGTTGTCGTAATCCAAAGTAATAATGAGTTTTAATTCCTTTTTTTTTTATATAATATGCAAAAAATAGAAGAAATATAGAAATAATAAAAGTAATAAAGGAAAAATGATAAATGTGGAAAAATAAAAACAACTAAAAAAACTACATACATTGTAGTAATAGAATTAACGTAAAGAATGCCACCAACAGTATTCATCGTAGGTGCAAGTCGTGGAATTGGTAAAGGACTTGTTGATGTCTTTCATAAAGCAGGTTGGAGTGTACATGCAACAATAAGAAATACTAATGTTACATTTCCATCTAACGTAGTTACACATTTAATGGATGTTGAAAATGAAGATCAAATACAATCAGTAGCAAATAGTGCAAAATTGTATAATGTGCCTAGTATTGATTTATTTATACATAATGCTGGAGTAAAACCATCTGATTCGATCTCCGATGCACAATGTCTCAATATCAATACGGAAGGTCCATTTCGTGTTATCAATGCGTTTATGAAAAAAATCACAGATACAGAAAGTCAAAAAAAAGTATGTATTATAACTTCAAAATTAGGATCTCGCGAAAGATTCGGTGGAGGAAAAACACCAAGGGATACCTATGGAAAAAGTAAATGTTATTTAAATGATAAATTTCGCAAAGTGGAACCAGAATGGAGAAAACATGGAGTACAAAGTATTGTGTTACATCCAGGATGGGTCGTAACAGATATGGGTGGCACATCTGCACCAACCTCGATTGAAGAATCTGCAAATGGTATATATAAAGTTTGCGTCACTATGAATTCAGATTATTGTGGAAAATTTTATACATTTGAAGGAAAGGAACATCCATGGTAAAAGATTTTTGAATACAACTTCTTGAATAGATTCAATGTTCTTTAAACGCAATGCTAATAATATACGTAAAGATGCAGATGAGGATGGGTGATAAAAAAATAATGGCATTTATATTATTATAAATTCAACATGCATGTATTAAATGATTAAAATATACTTTATTATATAATATTTCGTTGAAAAACAAATTATTAAAGCGATTCTGTACTTGGCACTCCAATAATAGGAGCTATAACCTTAAAGGTGTGCAAACTGGAGCTATTGCCTGTATTGGCTGCAAAACCTATCAAGTATAGTAGTCTTTTTGTGGGAATTAACCTTAAGTCTTGGAGATTTGACCCCTATCTCCACCTTTCCATTAAGCCTACACAGCATTGACCGCCCAAAATATATTACGTTTTGCCATTCGTAAATTATTAAAACTGGTCAATATACCACAAATAAATTGACAAAAGCGGATATTTAAATCATTTAGTGCTATTTAATAACCCAAAATTGTCATTTTAGCCGTATATTTGATATATTTGGATATTATAAATAAAAGGTAAAACAATTAAAATATATTGTAATGGAAATATATACCTTAATATGTACAAAATTATGTATAATATTATTTATGTAGTGTATTGGTAAAAATTATATAGATTAAATAGGTTAATTCAATAAGGAGAAATTTATTGGATTTATATGTATTTTATAAATTTTCTATATTTTCATTAAAAACGGAGATATTAGGAAAATATTTATATATTTTTCAAAGTTTCTTCGATGCTTAGACTACAAAAGAAATAGGTTTTGCAGCCAATACAGGCAATAGCTCCAGTTTGCACACCTTTAAGAACCTTCGCGTGGGTTCCAAAGAGCAAAGAGACGACAATCACACATTTCTTCCTGAAAATTGACAAATATATTTCCGCAAAAAGGATTGATTTTTAACCTCATTTCATACTTTCCAATCAAAATGTATAGTCTATCAAGTATAATATGTTAAAATAGCACTGAATAGCATTGTTTTTACATATTAAACGTCATTTTGACACATTAATGGAACACGACTGGAAGAAATGTGTCCACCTTATTTTACTTATAGTATGCACGTATCACAGAGTAGCTATTATTAATATCATATTGACATATCCCATAGCCATGAGGATACATGTACATCTGTATATATATCTTATGTGAAATAACTAACTGTGTCAAATATATATACATGTAGATATACGTAGATATGGATTCAATAGATCAATCTGATATATTCTTTTTCCCCTGTGTCGTCTGTGGTATTATAGATTAATTTTAAGTGCATTACACACAAACATACTTTTCTTAATAAATAATTACATATAACATAATTATAACAAAAGAAATAGACCATTCGTTTATATTATGAGTAACCATACAATAAATAAAACGGGATCCATCATACCGACACATCCATGTGATGATCCAACGTTAGATAATAGAACGAAATTTTACATCAATAAAATGGAAATAGATATACCAATTCCATTTCAAATCTTTCAAATCATATATATTATCATATTTTTTATTATATCACTTACTTTATTTTATGAAATTGTGGCATGGGTATTATATCAAAAAGCAGTACATAAAGACATGAAGAAGTTTAATTTTACAATTAAATATATATTGTCAAAATATCACTATCACTTAGTAAAATTAATGACATTGTTTATTGCTTCATTTTTACGTTTTCTATGGTTTTTAAATCCTATCTATAGCTGGGAAGACAACAGGAGAAATATATATGGTTCTACATTTGAAAATCATGAACAAGTTACAACAGTTTTATTGCGGATTCCACAATTACTTGGTTTTTTGGTATTCTTTTTCCAATTAAAAATATGGAAAAGAACTGTTAAAAATTCTAGAAAGCTAAGAAATTCAACTACAGCTAGATTGGTTAGAAACACTAGCTCTAATAGAACAAGTGTGTTAGATTTTTATGATGATTCATGTTGTAAAAAATACATCAAAAGTCAAGATTTTTTAATTGATCTTTCAATTATTATTTTGATATTGTCAGGTATTATTAGCCCGATTGTTAATTTACATTCATCTACGTATATATCAATCGAATTGTATGTGTATACCATATATGTAATCGTATTAGCGCCATTGGCATTATATTACAGTCTAAAATTAAATAATATGATATTAAAAATGCGATCATGGCGAAAAAGTCCAAGTGGAAAGTATAGAAATAAGAAAATTAATTCTGCTGTTCGTAAAATGGAACGAATTAAATTTGCAGTATATTGCATGACAGTCGGAGTGTTCATACAAATCGGAACTGCAATTTATAGAAACATTGCAATCCCGACAAATTTGTGTGAACCAAAGAGTGAAAGGCAAACAGAAAGTACAAAATATATTGTCTATGTGATATTAGTTCATTTCACAGAAGTGATATATTTTCAAGCATTACACTATACATTATATATGGTTCGTGGAAGAAATAAATCAGTACGTACAGTAAAGTATAGAAATGCAAAAAGAAAAAAAATGAAACAAAGAGAAGCATCAGGGGAAAATACTATTGAAGATATTGGTAAAAAAAATGTTGATCATGGTTTAGTAACATCCACATCCACTAATGATGAGTCGTTAAGGAATGACACGCGTATAAAGAGTGAAAGTGGTGTTAGTGATCGTAACATGTTATCTACTGAAGAAGATGATGATATAAGTGACGTTTCAAGTAGTAGTAGCAGTAACAGTGAGGATGATCCAGATGAGAAGCAAAATGGGTCAAACGTTGTAAATCCATTAGCAAATGTTCGTAACTTAGCATAAGAAGAAGCCTATGATATATGCATATTAAAACTATTTTAACTTTTGGTGCTTTGTTCTCGGCATAAACTTTATTTAAAATAAATAACATGAGATATTTTATTACGACCGAAATATATGTTTTTTTTTTATTTTTTTAAAATATCAAATATTTTTTTATTTTATTTACTACTCTCTGCTTCTTTTGCAGATGGCCCTTTCTTTTGCTCACTAGTAATTCTATCTCCTAATGACAAAGCTATGCCTTGAGTTTTACTACGTATACGTATTGCTCCAATAATTCTGGAAGTAACAGTTTTGCCATTTGGCACTTGTATACATTCCACACTTACATTAATAAGTGCATCTTCACCAAAAATACTTCTTGCATACAAATTTGCTGCTAAGAAATTACATTCGCCACCAATCGCTTTTGGTGGTGTCAAGCAATTCATGTTTGTAATTGACATGATATGCGTTAAATACTCGTGTAAATCGTCCATTGCTGTATTGACCGTTACCTTATTTTCCCATTCAAATTCAGCCCACATGGAACGGAATTTTGCTTCTGTGCACGTAGCTGGTTTGATGTAATCCATAATATCAACACGTATATCATGTAAATTTAACACTGTATTTTCTGCTCTTGTTGAAGAGTCAAAGACAATATTTCCGAAAATATGGCCAGTTTCCGTAGAGGAAACTTTAATATTTGTCTTCACCGTTTTTCTATCATGGGGACCAAGCGTAAATGCTGCTGGCCTTTCAACAATTTTCAAATCACCCATTGTTGCTAATTCAATTGTAATATTTGTCAATGTTTGCGGTGTGCGATTCATAACTAATACTTCAATGACGATATCATAATCAAGTACTGTGACATATGCTTCAGCATATATCGGATCTGCAAATCCTGTCAATTGGAATACTTTTTTCAAACGCTCCCTGAAATCAGAAAATCTACCAACTTGTTCACCGGTTGCTTTACTAATATCTGCTTCATCATCCAAATCTACTTCTTTTGCACCGATCAAACGTCGCTCTCTTAATTGTCTAAAACTAATCAATGAATCTGCTTGTGACACAACTTTGGTCACTCCATCCTCATCTTCATCGTCATCGTTTCCAGTACCGCCAGCAGATGCATCTTTATTTGCACGGCGATCTTTTACCATTTCATCAAAACATATGCCACAATCACCAATAAAATTATTCCTCAATGCATTGGATGCATTTGGATCACCTAATACACGTAACCATAGTACTATACGATCAAATGAATCTTGATCCATTCGTTTAGATGAATTTAATAATAATTGACCAAGCTTTACCATACTGCACATGATCAACATGGTATGAACTTGCAATCGTTTTACATCGTTGGTATCATATCCACCTTTCATTGCACCAAGATTAAGAATCATTTTTGACAATGCTGCACATAATGATGTAGCAACGAAGAAATTTCCTTCAACAACCATAGTACGCAATGGTGTTGAATCGTCCATCCCTGAATCATCATTATTAGATGAGACGCTTGGCAACGATGTTTGCGTAGCATAGGTACCATCAGCTAATACAGTCACCGTAGTGCGAGGTGTATCATCAACGACAGCATCGTTATTATTGTTATTATTATCATCAGCTACTTTTGGTAACAATGGTAATGGACCAAGTGCATCAGATATTACACTAAAATTTTGTAAGATCAGTTCTTCCGTAGTACTGTATTCACCAAAAATCCACAAAATAGCACGCATAACATCAACATTTTTAACTACTGAGATGGAAACACTCAATTGTTCTAAAATATTTCCTTGCAAATCGCTATATTCTTTCATAATCTCCCGTATGAACAAAATGACTTCCAAACCACCTTCGCTGCTTAAGAATTCCAATAGAACAGGCACGACAGTTTTTGCAACGGTTGGAAAACGTACAGCAATACTATGTATGGCACGTACTAATAATTGTCTAAATCGTCCAGAATTATCAATGGAAGAATCTTGCGTTTTCATCAATTCTTTCTTTAATAATAATACAACTTCATCCACATTTTTCACCGATACTAAACCTAACACGATATTCATTGTTTTCGCGCATATATCCATATTTGGACTAGATAATGCACGTGAAATATCCATCGTATGCTCTTGCACTAATTTTTTATGTTGCTTCGTAAGTTTTGCTAAACGATCTAAAATGATCAATTTAATATTATTATCCGAGCGATTGCTATTTAACAACCTGGCATATGTACCAGCTGCTGCACGAACTGCAGTAGCAGCGCTTGATAATGATACAAGTGTCCATGCCGCTTCATATGAAACTGCATGTGAATCATTATTTAATAAATTATACACTGTCATGATAAATCTGCTTTTTTGTGTTATATCTTCCCTGCAAACTTTTCTAACTAGTTCCAATACGACTAATTGAAATCCATCACCAAATTTAGTAATTGAATCTTCATTTTCTGCTAAATAATCCATAGCACGTGCCGTATCGCATTGAAACAACATGAGGAAACCATTTCGTCTTGCACTGGTATCGCTTTCACTTTTTAAAAAAATTTCAACGTCCTCTGGCGCATCTGGCAGCAACTCTGGGAATGCCTTGTACATGCTATAGATACATAACACAGCATTTCTACGTACGTATGCTACACGATGATCTAAATTTTCTTTAATTGCTGGAATTAAAGGTTCAATCAACTCCACTTCCTTTAACTTGCATAAAAATCGTAATGTAGACCCACGTACAAACTCATTTGGATGTACTAAATCATTACGTATAGCATTGCATACCAATATCATCTCTGTTTTTAATTTGCCATTATCATCGTATTTTTTGACAATTTCCCAATATACGTATAGCAATTTTTTCAATTGCTTATTGCGTGTATTAATGCAATAACGAATAACATGCATCATAGTATTTGAAGCTAATTTTTCACCTGAAATTAACATTAATATCAACGTTTTTATCGCTTCAATTTTATCTTTGTCATCGTTGCTTTCCATCAATGCACGCAAATCATCAGCCGTTGATCCTTGCGATTTATTATATGCAATTAACACGGTACAATTTTCTTCCACACTTGACATTTTTGTAATTAATTAATATATATATATATATGTTTTTATGTTTTTATTTGTTTAAATTATAATGTGTCACACACGAGCCTCCCAATAAATTACCAAAAATAATGTATATATATATTTATATATAATAAAATAGGAAAAATATGTAGTAGATGATTGGATACGACACTACTATGTATGTATATATATATAATGATATATACTATGAAACGTATAGTTATTTTGTAAGTAGGTATATCTTTCTGTATATTTACACTTCTACTATCTTGTTCTATTACTTTGTGTGTATACATATATGTTTGCATCATCTTGGATGGATCCATTCCTACTTCATCCATCATTTATTCATTTTTTTATGTTGTTTTGTTGTTGTTGTTGTTGTGATTATCATTGGTGGTGCCGGTGTGGCGGAAGAGGGATTTTTGAACTTAAACTAAGATAGAAATAGCAGAGAGAAATAGCCTCCTTCCCGCCGCTGCTTCTGTGGCCTTGTTGAAATTTTATGCTATGCTAATCCTTGCTGGGCTTGCTCCTTTCTCTTTGCTCCTTGCATCAAAAATTATATTTCTATTATATTAATTAAGGTCTTTTTATGTATGCTGTGCGCTGCGTAATTTAAAAGTTTTAAAATATTGTAGATCTATAGCTAGTAGTATAGGTTAATAGAACCGAACACCACCACCATCCGGACACAGGTTTTTGTGGCACTAAAAAACCATGTTCCAGTTTTAGCAGGAGGACACAATTGATAAGCCATTTAAATATTTATCTAATGTATACTACCAACTACAATAACCCTATCTGCTGTTAATTAGTATCCAAATAGCATTGTAACTATCATTAGTAAGCGAATAGCATGCCAGCATCGAAAAAAAAATGTTAAGGTTTTGTTGTGTTCTTTTTCCATAAAAAATTACAAAAAAAAAAAAACAAGAAAAAACAAAAGTAAAACAAAGAATTGTACCAGCATGTTGTAGCGGGGATGTACGTGTAGGCGATATTGAAATTTGCGTTTTGGGCTTGACATTGCATCCTCATCGTCTTTCCACTTTCCTTTCTATTGTTTTCTTATTTTTGTATATATATATTCACGTCAACCAATATAAAGAATGTCATCCATAATAAATAATGAACCGAATTTTAGGCAGGATTTAGAATTTGTATGTTGTTTAGCAAATCCACAATATTTAAATTCATTAGCTACACAAGGATACTTTGATGATGAAGCATTTATACGGTATTTAAAATATCTATTATATTTCAAACGTCCTGAATATGTAAAATATATATTATTTCCACATTGTTTGTTTTTCTTAGAATTATTACAAAATGAAAAATTTAGAGATAG
>JACKZZ010015530.1_pt1 | contig 20823 bp, 11 predicted proteins | sample 8027871 | NCBI WGS metagenome assembly JACKZZ01 (sample SAMN15724774, study PRJNA655200) | protist metagenome | isolation source: fluorescence activated cell sorting (FACS) single amplified genomes of... | place: USA: West Boothbay Harbor, Gulf of Maine | collected 2000-07-19
GTATATTAGGGGGGATATTGCACAGGGGTTATATAGATGGCTTTTTGATGAGAATATATTGCACTATGACGAGGAAGGGGAACCCGTCCCAAACTCTGGATACGAGAATAAAGGTGAGTATGTTTGACTGAGTCTGATGGAACAACGCTTTTTTCATCCAAGAGAAGCAGTACGGTGAACCCAGTTACAGTGAGGTCACACTCGCTGCTGCCACTGGACCTGGTGAGTTTTATTAATATGACGCACAGTTACAGTGACAGATCACAGGACGGGGATGTCTTGCCAGGCTGAGGTAAGTTCAGCTTTTGTTTGGATCTTTAAGTTTACTTTGAATCATGAATTCGATTAAAATTTAATCAGATACATTAGAGATTCAGTTTCTCAAATAAATCCCTCAGGTCCAAAAGGGTCCGCTAGTTTCGTCCAAACATCCGCCTCCACCCCGCGTTTTCTCGGAGCATCCTCCGAACCTTCGCTGTCGCAGTCCACCCCCGCATCCTCCCTCGCCTTAGCTGGTCCTTTGTACTCTCGGTTCGATCTCGGGAACGTGGGTGTGGTTTGCATCTTGCTCATAGTGGTCTACGCGGTTTTTAGGCGCGTGAAGGGGGTTTTTGGGAAGCGGCAGCCGAAGAACCAGGCGGGAGGGCAGCTGGGAGGACATGTGGGAGGGGAGGATGATGATCAGGATGAGGGTATGCTTTTACTAGGAGATGATCTGGAGCAGGAGCAGGTGGGGGACACGGAAAACAGGGGGGACCCGGAGTCGGTCTATCGGTCCATCACCGGAGGCCCGCTCAAGCATGACACACCGCGCACGGGAAGGGAGCAGTTCGACGAAGCGGTGCAGGCAGCTATATGATGCGGTTATTAATGTGGGACTAAGTTTGGAACGGTTGTAAGGTTCCGGGGGGATGATGTGTCGTGTAGAGGAGGTATTTGGAAAGAATATGAAAATCTCAAGGGACTCGGAAAGATTGGGGATCTAGATAGACTTTAAACTTACTTGGTTATCATCATTTATGTTAGCTTCAGAATCACAATTTCAAATTTTATAATTACGAAAAAAATTTTACTTGATATCATTTAATTTTACAGTAACTCTATCACGTTGGTCTTGTACTAGTAGAACTTCAGCTTTGTTTCAAATTCAAATTCCAAACATCCTATCTTAAAGTTATCTTAATTTTATCTGGTCCAGTACTTACTACTCATGGGAAAAATCACGATTCAAAAATCATAATGGGTACATTGGCTTTATTTTTTTTAGTTCAACACTCAATGTCATGCAGATGTACAAAATTTCAAAAGGGAAGCACTCCATATTTTCTATTTATGTTATAGTCTAATCGCTTTAGTCTGATCACTTACATTTCTAACCTGAACAACAATGTCAATTACAATCTAGTTTTCTTCTTAAAGTCTTTTATCTTACATCACGTTTCCACTTTATTTGTCAAACTCTATGTATGGTTCCAACTCTTATTGAGAGCCTATTTTCGATCACTGTCAATTTGAACTCAATTACTTACAAAGTCATTAATTTTTCTTAGTATAGTTACTTAGTAGCATAATTGCACAAATTTAAGAGTGCAAAGTTCGAAGTTTGAAGCAAACTTGCTAACTTCCACAACAGCTTCAAGTTTGAGGCTAGCTTACTAAACTCCTTTTTACTAATTTTAATTTACTTTATCTTCCCCACACCCCAACAGCTTCAAGTGTGAAGCTGACCCATTATTAGAAAGAACCGCATTCACACTCATTTATTAAACACCCTTTGACTTGCATGATGATGGTCGAAGTGGACAATACCCCCCATTTCATATCAGAATTTATGTAAAGTCTAAGAAAAGTAAAACAGTCTGAGTGGCAGTCTGACTCTGAGACTTCTGACAGTGAGTCTGACTCTGAGTCTGACAGTGATTGAAATTCTTCTGTTCTATTCGAGTGAGTTGTAACAGTTACAGTAACTGTTACTGATTTCTGACACTGTCCGAGGTAAGCGTAACTCTCACCGTGCGTCATCGTGCATGCTGTCAGTCTAAGTTCAACAGTGATGAATGCACAAAATTGAAATTAAATATAAAATTACATGCATGCAGCATAGCCCATCAGACTCAGTAAACAGCAAAGCTCAGAGTCAATTTGATTGCGATTCTTCCAGTTGTTTTCGCGCGTGATATTGGTGTGAACTGAATCGAAAAACATAACAGCGTGATTTTCATCTATCATAATCATAATCATTTCGCGTTTTTAGTTAACTGTTACTAGGTGTACATCATGATTCCTCTGCTTCAGAAGCGTTTTTTTTTTTTTTAAAAAAAAAGAGTGGTTAATGTCGTTTTAAGAATCAAACTTGGACTATTTTTTTGAACTCACAGTGTCACTGTCAGCTCTGACTCTAAGCCTCTTGATTGCCCCAGACTACCCTCACAGTGAAACTATTTTTTTAAATTAAGCTGACTTTGAGTCTAAGTTTAACTCTGAGAATTGTTATAGCGTTGTTATAGCCTAACATTTTGAGCAACTTGAACTTGCATAATTGATATTGTCATTTAAATTGAAATCAGACTTGACAGTCACATTACTTCAAACTATCCAAATTTTCATCAACATCAAAACATCTATAATATGGTAAACTGCTACAAGTTCGTTCTCTTCCCCTGCTACCTCGTCCACCTCGCGCTCCTGCAGCCGCTTGGGGTGATGTGGGGCGCCAACATTTTCAAAACCGAGACTACTCCTGCAAAGAAATCCAAAGATTCTGATACCGAGATTATCGTGAAGACTGAGTCTGACACTGCTGCTGCAACTGCAGCACCAAACTTGTCATTGGAGTCTCAGTTTTCCGGTTCCACCGACACTAAACAAAAGGCTCCAGAAGCGCCTGCAACTTCGACAGCAAAAGTTCCGATCGACAGCGGCTTGGAGCTGCCTCGCTCCAAATCCGGTAAGTCCGAAAAATCCTTCAAATCCGAAAAATCGAAATCCGCTGAGTTAAAGTCAGACGACTCAAGCCTGAGGTCGGAATCAAAAGATTCAACTTTGGAACCAACTAAGACAGTGACTTCGAAGTCAACTGCAGCCCCAGCCCCAGGAGCATTCCTGCCTCCGACAAGTTCGAGTCCGGCACCGACCTCAGCGGGAACCTCTACGATTGCAGCGTCTACTGAAGAAAAATCTGAATCTCTGCCTCAAGCATCGACACTAGCGCCAGCCTCTAAGCCTGCAAATTCAATGTCTGCTGGCACTGCAGCCGCAAAAAAACAGTCTGAAGTTGTGCGTGCTGCACCGACCTCAGTCCTAGCGGCAGCCCCTGCGACTGCAGCGCCTCCTGCTGCTACCAAAGAAAAGTCTCAAGCTGTCAGTGTGTCACCTGCATTGACCTCGGTTTCAGCAGTAGCCTCCAAGCCTGCCGTGTCCACTGCCGCTGCGAAAGAAAAATCTGACGCTCCGTCTCCTGCGTTGACCTCGGTCTCAGCGGCAGCTCCTGCAACTGCAGCGTTATCCACTGTTGCTGATGCCAAGAAAGATTCAGAAAAGTTGATTAAATCTACGCATGGCAGTGTGCCTGACACTGTTACATCGAGCCCCGTGTCAGCCGTGACCGTCCCTGACACTCCCGTTTGTTGCTGGCCCTTGCCTAGTGGCGGCGGACGCAAGGCTCAGAATTCAGCTGCACTTTCGACATCGACCCCAGCCTCTAAGCCTGACTCTAAGCCGGTGTCGGTGTCTGAGGAACTTTCAGTTTCTGGTACTACTGATATTAGTAAGTCCGGTATTAGTAAGTCCGCCGCCGGATCCCCAGCCATTGACACTGTACGCAGTGACGCCAGTGGTAAGATTCAGAAGGAAGTGGCAGTGACACCACCTAAAGTTCTCGAGAGTCAGACCAAGACGGAGACTTCCCCAGTGGCAGCTACAGCTAAGCCTACAGCCTCAGACCCCAAGACTTCTGAGGAGGTATCACTGACACCAGCTGAAATTCCTAAGACTGTCATTTCAGGTTCCCCAGTAGCTAACTTTAAGTCTACAGCCTCAGGCCCCGAGACTTCTGCCGCTGCCGCCGCAGCGTTGTCAATGACACACCCAGTGACACTGGTGCCTAAGTTCCAATTCCCGCCCGGGGCCGTGACTGACAGTCTGAGTGACAGTGAGTTCGTCCGCAACTTTGATGTTGTCATGAAAAGGGATATATATTCTGAGAAAGAATTCTGGCACCGCCAATCCTACAACGCGTTCTATGTCCACGTTTCCCTGAATCCAAATTCCGAAGATTTCAAACATGTCAAGGATCTGAAGGATAACACCAAGTGCGCAATCAGAGTCACGGACTTAGGACTCCCAGGAGTGGGAAGTTCAAGCAAAGGAGTTGCCATTGGAAGCAAAGGAACTTCACCGGAGATAAAAGAAATCATAACCTTCCACAACTCTTGTTTTTCAAATTTCGCGTCTGTGAACAATAGTAACGAAGGAATTGTTGAGGCGGCACTCGCTCTCGGAGAAGAAAAAAAGACTGAGTCAAAGTTAAACTCCAATGGTAACCTCCTCGTCCAGTTAAACGGGGATCACTACGTGTTCCCAACCGCAGAGCACTTAATTTTAGCGTCGCAGACTATGCTGTGCTCGGAGTGCAAGGAGGATGGCGAGGACAGTGAAGAGGTGAGTGGTGGTAGGGCCACGATACTCCGGGAGTTGGGTTTTTTTGCCAACAGGTCTGAAAAGCCTTCTCGTGATATGGCCGCTGTGCTCCGGAAGTTCGCCGCCGCCAACAAGGACTCTGAAAAGCCTAATAATGGAACGGACGCTAAAGAAGCCGTCAACTTCTTCCGAAATACAGCGTATGGACCGAAGAAGTTCAACAACACCTTCGGGCTCTGGAACTTCCAGCCGGTCACCCGCCTGATTTCCGCGTCGATACAGCTGTTGAAGTTCGCGCAGGACGACGAGAAAAGGAAGTTTCTCTTATCTACGGGGTATGAATTTATTATTTAATTCTAAATTTCTGAATTTATAAGGTGAAAACACATAGCTTTTTTTTATAGTCTGTTTTCACCTTATAATTTGAGAAAATTATAGTTCTTTTGATAGGCCCGAGACTCTCTTGATCGAGGCCTCGGATACCGACTCGAGCTTTGGGGTGGGGAAGAGTCCGAAGAAGTTGCTCGAGTTTTTGCAGGGACTTGGAGCGGTGGAGAGGAAAAGGTACTTGGAGTGCATGGGGCTGCGGTGGTGGAGTGCGGATGCAAGCTCCGGGAATTTGGGTTTTAAGTTAATCCAGGTCGCGCCGCGGCTGGACCCGAAGGATGGTATGAAACAGAGAGATAGGAGGGTTTACGTGGACAACTGGACCACCCCGTCCAGGGGCAACGGACTGGGGCGGGACTTGATGGTGGCGAGGGGCGTGTTTTATGAGCTACAGAGGTTGAGTGATGCTGAGTATTCTGAGAAGATGATGAAGTTGAAAAACGGGGATTGGGTTTATGCTATGGAGCTTGTTTCGAGCTTTATGGCGCGGGAGACGGATTTGATGAACATCACCAACTGCTGGGATGATGCGGACAAAATTAGGGGGTACACCGGAAACAAGGAGAATTTTGATTCAGCAATGGGCAAGATGGGAATGGTGTCTTTGAAACTAGACGTGGAGTCTGACAACATCACGAAGGTTAGCCCTACTCCCCCTGATACACCTGGACAAAAGGTTCCCCCGAGGAAGGCGTTGTGTAAGGGCGACCCTAGGTTGATGGGGAAGTCCGTTGTTAATCTGGCGAGTAATGCGGGAGTAGTGTATAATGAGGAAGGGAAAGTGGTTACAGATCGACGTGGGTATGGGGGGACCGATTTAAACAAGTGCCAGTGGCGGCTGGCGGGGTGCAGGCTGTTGCAAGAGCAGAGTGAGACTAATGGTTTTGTGAAGGTGATTGAGGGGGTTTTGGGAGACCCTGAGAATCACTGTGATAAGTTCTTTGAGGTTAAAGGGAGGAAGGGATCAGCGAAAAATATTGTCTCACTGATCAACAGTATCAACGGGTTTGAGAGTTGGTTCGCCTAGATTCAAGAATCTAAATGACACACACAGGATCTGAGAGTGTTGAAGTAAGCTGAGAGTGTTGAGGTGTGTAAGTACTCGGACTACATTGTAACTTCAAGGACAGAGCAATTGTAAATAATTTAGGTACTGCCACTGCTTGTCCTTGGTTGCTGCAGCTGATTTGAAATTGGCTTTGGCGTTTCTCATATGTTACTATCACTAAATGACTGGGGAGCTTCGCGCTTCCAGACTCCAGTTGTAAAATATTTCTTAGGTACTAAAACTATCTGATTCTGAACCTTATGATTCATGAATATTTTTAAGTAGCTGTAACTTCCTGTGAGTACTTTCTCATCAGCATTTTGAATTTCACCACTGTACTGATCGTTAGGCTGCCGCTTGGATGAATAATACTGTAACTGACTCTGAGTCTGAGCCTCTACGTCAAACTTATTTCCGACTTGGTCTTTAAGTTTGAGATGACCATGGGGTCCAAGTTTTGTTATATATGATATATCTTGGATACCCATTGGTCAGACTCAGACTCACCCAAATTCCTTTATGGCAATGATTATGCGATTAAATTTACTCAAGTCTTAGTCTAAAAGTCGAATTGATTTTATTTAAAGAGTAGATGTCTTGCAGCTGCAGCAGCAACAGCTATCATAATCTAAGCTTTAAAAGTTTTCATATTCGAACATTGAAATTTAGAACTGTATGCGTACCTGACGTGTAATATAATCATATTATGATCTCTCAAAGACTTTTTTTTCGCAGACTGAGTCTGACATTCCCTGGCAAGTCTATGGAACTCCGAATCTTGGAGTGACCAGGACCTCACGGGTAAGATTCAGAGTTGTCAAGTCTTTGAAGCCGCTGTTTAACTTTCCGTTTCCTGTCAACATTATGATTTTAAATTTGTGTAAACATCGATAAGTATCTTCAATTATGTACTGCACAGTCGCTTTTTGTGATGGAGCATTCGATCCGCACTGAGTGAAAAAAAAAAACAGAAGTACCCGAGCACGTAACCAGACTGACAGTGATGTGATCATGGTTGGCCGTGAGTGACAGTCTGACCTCAGGCTCAACACCATGGTGAGGTCCAGGACCAGGTGGTGACCGATCTAGGCTTGAGAGTTCAGAGAGAGAACGAGTTCCGAGGTAAATTCCAGTCTGAGTTGATGTAGTATCTTGTTCCGATGCTCTCACCCTGCTGTTTCAGAGATAATTTTAAAATGATAATCATTCATTTATTTTTGTTCTTTAATTTTTTATCGTTTAAATTAATTCTGAACCTGTTCAAACTTTTTCGAGCAAAGTCAAAGCAGCATCGTCTGATTCTCAATTCCTGTTTGTTATCAATGTCATCAGACTCAGTGTCACTGTCGCACTTTAAGTTTTTCTTTTTCATCCGAATTGCACCCACAAGAGTTCCGTGATACTAATTTTGGGACCAGTCAGGTCTAATGTCGCCTTTAAGTTTATTCCTCCAGAATGTCTCAGTGACGATTTAAATTTTAAATCCCAGCCCCGATTTCAAATAAATCATTTTCCAGTGAGTCTTTTTATCCCAATCGGGTCACACCTGACACCATTTTGATAAGTGGTATTTGTGAAGTGTTTTAGTTTTTACATATTATTGTTACACCTTGCTGCTTAAAGTTATTAAGTCATATTTTTAGGTACTCACTTAGTTTGCTAAGTCTAGTACCGTGTGACTGACACCATAATCATATAATTATTGGTGAGAACATCCATAAGTCCAAGATCAATGATGTTTCCTCTAAAGTTAAACTTACTCTGCGGCTTTTGCTGCTTAGCCTTCTCGACTACCCACGCAGCTGCTGCTGAAGGTGCCGTTCAAACCGAAGAAACATCCAGTACAGCCTCACCTTCAGGAAAACCGCCCTCAAAGTTAACTGGCACCTCGCCCAACCGCGTTCTTCGTAATCCCTCCGCACCTGGAGTTTACTACGCCAAAGTTCCAGCAAGATTGATTGATTTCCAAGCCATCTCCGGCCCGGCCCACAAGCTTGACGCTCCATACTCGGAAACGAATTATGATTATGCCGACAACAAAGAGTCTCAGTCAGACCATGATGATGATCAAGCGAGTCACAGTGCCACAGCTAAGCCTACTGATAGCAGTGCTGAGTCCTCAGCTTTCCAGAGTTACCGCGTCGACCCGGTGCACTCGCTTTCCCGCGAGGCTTTCTGCCCTGACACGGGTAAACCCGGGCTCGGGGATGCAGAACCTCCACAGGCTGTGGATTCTCCGGATGGAGGCAGAAAGTCAAGATCGATCTTCGGGCTCTGGCGCTGGCTAGCGATACATAGAAGGAAAGTTAGTGGGGATAATCCTACAGAATCAGATGATCATGAGGTTGATTCACATGTTTCTTTCACACAACCAATCTCTCCGGTGATCCCGCAAATCAACCGTACAGGCGCGTTAACAGATAAAACCGGAAAAGTTGCGGCGGAAAATGCTAGGATAGAAAAGAAAGCTGCTGATTACTTTCAAGATCCGAACCGCATCCGACACATGGCCAGAAACGTGGCTGATGAAAACAACTGCGAGATCGAGATCATGGTGGTCACGGTTCCGAAGAGCCGGAGGAACTCGACCATTTTTGCGGGGCCATCGCGGGCGAGGTCGAGTTCCAGAGGAGGAAATGGTAGTATGCCAATCGAGACTGCAAATGCGATTGAGGCAGCGCTTGAAGCTGCGAATGTTAGTATTCCAGAAAATTTAGCCGATGAATTTGACGAGGCTGAGGCTCAGATGAATGATGATCCTGAAAACGTCCACGAAGGTGCTGATGGGGATGACGATCCACTCGACAATTTCCCGGGCAACCTCCCCGACCACCCCCTGCACAACGATTTTGAAGATAACAGGGAAGACTATTCGAAGCATATTGAGAAGGAGTTCAACCCCTTCCTACCACTACACGCTGTGAGGGACTCGGAAACCTCAGAAGGTAACCGTGGAAATCGTAATAATCGTAATAACCCTCAGAGTCAGACTCAGAGTCAGTCTGAGTGCGAGGATCTATCCTACCCCCACAATTATATTTTTTCTCCCTCTGAAACTTATGTTGGGATAAACGTGAGTTACTTGAATTGGATGAAGTTCGAGAACAAAACCCCGCGGAAGTTCATGTTGCTGGGGAACGGAGAGAATCCAGAACTCGGGCCGCGGATTCAGGCTAAAAACGGGAGGTTGGTTTTGGATCTGCCGCGGAGAGTTGATGGAGACTATGTGTGGTTTGGGGAGAGACCGCCAGTCGACGACGGTCAAGATGGTGATGTTGATGTCGATTTCCCTGATCTTCCTTTTGTCAGTGAGAGCACGCAGATCGTTTTGGACCGGGTGACCGCGCAGCTGGGCGTGGAGTTTGGGGATGGGACTGTCACTGCAGCTGCTAATGTAGGTGAAGATGGCTCAAATGGTAACTTTCTTTATCCCGCCGAAAGACGTAGACGTCGGGACCTTATGTACGAACTAACCATCTCCAACCTCCCGCAGAGGCGTAGGGAGGAGATAATGAGTGAACTGAGGCGAGACGATTTTTCTGATTCCGACTCTGATTCTGACGCAGAGCCTGGTTCAACCTCTGAGTCTGAATCGGGTTCATCAAATCACAATGCAAAAAAACAATCGTCGCCGAAAAAGAACCGTAAGACTAGCGTGTGTGCCAGCGATGAAGCAACGTTGCAACAAGATGCTGTTGCTCTACCAGGGGAACCTCTTCTTGGCTACGAGGGGGATATTGGAACCCAGAGTTTTAAATTTGACAAGATCTCTATAGAAAAATGCGGTCTCAGTCTGCAGGGTGTGAGGGAACGTGCAGAAGGTATAAAAGCTGAAAGAGCACAGTTAAACTTAAATTCAGATTCTCAGTCTTCGGCTTATATGGATACTGCTGCTGTTACTGACACGGCTGCTCCGATTGCCGACGGCGATCATCAGAGCGAGGCAGAAGTGAGCTCCAAGCACCGGTTGACTCCTGCTCCTATTGACACCACTGCTCCAACTGTTGATCATCACACCGAACCAGAACTCACTTCCAAGTCCCGGCTGACTCGTATAGAGAACTTCCAACAAGAGATGATGAGAGAACTTGCTGCATTGAAAAGGCAAACACTGGTTGCAAGAAAAACTTCAAATTCAGAACATGAACAGCCACAGCCCCAGGGTGTGAAACTCGGAAGATCGCAGTCCGAAACTCGATTAACTCGCGCACAGGCCTGTGAAAAGCAGACGATGGAAGAACTAGCTCGATTGAAAAGGGAAGTCAGCGGTGGGTATGACTTCGTTTCTGGCTATGGTAGCAGTTGCAGTGGTGGTAGATTCGTTGACCGAATGAATCAAAGTGCGTACAAGATTGCCACTCAGACCCAGAGCACTCTTTCACCGTCACGTTCAACGGCACGTTTCGGTTTAACTCTTGAAAAGGAGGAAGGAACCTCTTCAAGCAACAGTTCGCCAAGTAATGCGCCACGACAGAGCCCTAGTAACTCTGGGTGGGCTGCGAGAACAAGTGCATTTTACAACGCTGGTGTAAGTTTAACTCAGGATGTCAATGCAGGTCCTCTCAAAGTCAATCGCTATAATGGGAATGCTCAACACCGCAGTGTAAGTCAGCCCGTCTCTGCTATAAACTCCAAGCCAAAGCCAGCACAGCTGAGCTTTGAACTACAAAGACAACAGCACGAACTTCGACAATACTCAAGCAAAACCAGAAAAACATTCATGAGCAGCTTTTTGCAAATAAAGAAGACAGTGACTTCGGGTTCGAATTCCGAAGTTACAGAACGTGCCCAGTCCACTCAAGAACTAAGTCTACCTTCGACTCAAGAACTGGTTCCAACCAACAGATCATCTGATTCTTCAGCATCGAAAAAGACTTCAACTGCAAGGTTCCCCCCCAAATGTCTGAGAACAAAGAGGGAAAGGAACTGGTACCACTGGTACGTGAAGCACTACCCGGACTATTACAGGAAACAAATCACAGATAAAATAGATGTCGAAGAAGTAAACGCTATCTGGGTCGATCTAACAGTCCTAGCAACAAGAAACGGCGAGCTCGGGGAGGAACCCCTTCTAAAAAAGGCAAAAAGGGTCAGAAGCACTTTAGACGAGTTAGATAATGCTGCTAATCGACAAATAGAAGTGATGAATCGTGAGGGAGGCGAGTTGGAAAATCCGGCGGGAAGGTTTGGGAACAACTTCGGGAATAATGGCGCTGGAAATAATTTACCGCAACTGCAACCGATTGTTTCCGACGACGGCTTGACACCAAAGCGCTCTCTGCGTGTTGGGCGAGAGGAAGGGGACGAGGCTGTTTCTGTGGTGCGGCGGGGAGGGAGCGTGGGTGGGTGTTACAGGTTGGGGACGAAGACGGTGGTTGTGGAGGAGGATAATTCAAGCTCAGACTCAGAGAGCGATCTTGATACTATTACTGACTCTGAGAAGTCGCGGAGCAACGCTCACGAAAGCAGAGATTCAGCTCCTAAGCATGAACTGACCACAGTCAAAGACTTCAACTCCACAACAAGCTCTTTCGGTAAAGAGGGTGAAAGGAAACAAGATATGCAGTTTCACTTCGAGTCCACCCTCGAACTAGCACTAGAAGCCCTGAACGAGAAATCCGAAGGAAGGATAGATGAGGTGTTGGAAGGGAAGATAGCTTTATCAAACTTGATGCAGAACGACTTAGACCCAAGGTTCGGCACCGAGGTCCACGGAAGAACAATCGATAGTGGGAAGCGTGAGTATGAGTTACAGAATGGGAGGCATTTTCAGAAAGATGATTTTGGAAGATCAACTAAGACTTCTGGTGATGCTGAAACAGAGTCTAAGTTGTCTTCTGATGCTTTCTCAGGGTTTCACCAGGTGATGCGGCTGGAGGGAAAGCTGAAGCGACGGTACGTTTGGTACAGGCTGGAGCCGAAGTTCTGGCTGAAGGAGCTGGGGAGTGCTGCTATGACTTGCAAAACAAGTTTGGTTGAGATGGAGAACGTAGAGAAAGCAGTTGAAGACGATAATGGACCCGGTAGCAAGCAGCAGGTATTGGGTGCGGCTTACAGGCTTGCTACAAACCGTTTCAGTTAGGGCGTGGGGGGTGGAACTGAGAATTAATTAGTGTGTTAGTGTGCAGATAATTTTTTCTCGTGATTTGGAATCGCGGTGAACAGTTGAGAAGTTTTTTTCAGTGGAGTTCGTCTCAAACTCAAATTTATAATTTTTTGCAGAGTGGCGTCAGGCAGAATCACAGCCTGATTGGAACTGCTGCAAGTATACAATGAACAAAACCAGTCATTTTACGAACCTACAATTTAGATTCTATTTTTGCTGCAGCCACAATTAATAGTGTCTAGTCCGAGCCCCTAATCAGGCAGCGGCTGGTCATCCAAAAATCAACGTCCAAAGCGACGATCGTCAGAACCTGTCGTATAAAATTAAATAGTTATCTGTGACTGTCGCGCAACGCAGGTTGTGACTCGTCATACGAAAAAATCATCGTCTGAATCAGTGCAGCCAATTAGACTAAGACTGCCTAAACGGCACCTTACATAGTTTTTGACTCGTAATTACCTGAATTCATGTATTATAAAGACCTTTTGGGTTTTGTTGTTTGTATCAACGTTTCGATCATCCGCCAGGATGGTGTCGGAGTCCGCTAGGACAAACATGTGCTCAGTCACAAAGTGTGCAAAAGAAAAAAAAGAAACAGCTGTGATTATCACATGAAACTTATCGTCACTTGGTCTTCTTGCCAGTGGAAAGAGCTCGTTGTTCTGAATCTTCGAGATTGAGTCTGAGTATTGAGGTAGAACATTTATGTTACCGTGTCGTCTCATTAGGGTATGAGCGTCGTTTTTCAATGTAATTCTTTTTTGTGCTCGAAGTTTTTTAGTTCACATCTTTTTTTTTGTTTTCACTGCAAGTTGAACTGCATTGGTAACTGTTAGCTTCACTGACTCTGAGAAACGATAAGAGGCCAAAAACATGATATCCTCTCGCCTACTTCTCCTAATTTCCCTCTATTCAGTGCAGGCCATCCCATGTGGGATCGCAAGTTTCGTGGAGATCGTGCTAACGGGGGCGAGATTGCCGTATGCCAGCTTGGCTTTTTTCGGTTTGCATTCCTGGCCGTACAGTTTGCGAGTCCTGTGGGCGCCGGTGGTTGAAGTCTGGAGGAATAAGTACAGCAGCAATTCGGATACGAAGTCTAATCTTTTTGGATCACGTTTGTTGGGGAGATGGGACTCCTGGGCCTTCTTAAGCCAATGCGGAATCTCGGTAGCGCTCTGTCTGGGTGGGCTGTCCTTCGGATTGTCGGAAAAAAAGTTTGACATTTCGAATTCTGAGTCTGAATCCGGGTCTAGCTCAGCTGCAGCAGCAAGTTTGGAATCCGACAAGTTCCTGCTTACTCTAACAGCGAGTTTCGCTCTCGTGCGGTTTTCAACCGCGATACAAGACATCGTGATGGATGCGTGGAGTCTGGAAGTGCTCGGGGATCATCGGTCTCAGCAAGGCCTTGCACAAGCCGTAGGTGCTGCTCTCGGCTGGATGGTGGGCGCAAATATGCACAAGGTGATGGAAGTCATGATTCTGCTTCCGGGACTAAGTTTCCTTTTCGGAGATGCAATACCAGGTGAGAGACCGCAATTGGGCATGTATCTGTTCTTTTGTGCAGGCTGTGTGATGGTGATCAATTTGGTGATGCTGACGGGGTTCAGGATAAAATGTCGTGGTGACGAGCATGCAAGTGTTGAGAAATCTGGCGTCGAGCTAAAAAACGTTAACACAGCTGCTGCTGCAAAAGACCAATCGAGATCGATTTCAGAACAGTTCAGTCTTGCCTTCGCTGATTCACGTCTGCAGTCCGTCGCTTTCATGCTCGTCTTCTGGTGGTTTCCGTTCGTAAGCGTGGACGAAGTCGCACGAGTAACTTTACAGCAATCTTGTGACATCCCCGCAGACGATTTAATTTCAGTTGGATCAATACTGAGCCCGTGGAACATGTTCGTGCCGGTGCTAGTGACGTGGATGTTCAGTATGCAAAATGTTAAACAAAATCAATCATTTCCAGACGTCAAGTTCAGGAGAATCCAGGTCAAACCATTATCCTCCTTCTGCCAGCCCTTCTATCTACCGAGACTGGTGTTGTGTTTTATGAACGGTGTGTTCACATTGGTGTGGATGAGGAATGAGGAGCTGTGTGAGGGATTAACAACAGACCCAAGTGGCTATGCTCGTGGTATTTTCTACAGTTGGTCGCTTTGCAGTGGGATACTTTCGATCTTCATGTCGACCGGATTTTTCACGACTCAGATGGCGTATTTCGCGGAGAGTGCACCGACACAAACGACTGGAAGTGATTCAACCAAAGTGGGACCAGCAACCTGGATGCAGGTGTGTGGAAGCCTGCACACGCTCGGAGGTTTTTGGGTCGTACCGGTGGGGCTATGGATGATGGAGAGAATAGAAATGTTGATAAAGACACTCATGACGTTAAACTTGCAAAAGCAGGATGAGTCTGCATTAGCGTTTTCGGTTTTCATGGGGTTTTCGTTGTTGAGTGGTGTGGTGCTTTATTACGGGAGGTTCAGGAGGATCATAGCAGATTTGGAAGGTGAACCGAAAAAGATGCTGTAATCATTGCTGCTCACTTGTCTGTTGCGTCTCTTTTTTATGATCATGGATCTGATATTTTTTCCATCCATTGTTGAACTGATGAAATACTGTTAGCTGTGGTTTCTCTGAACCGCCCCCGGGCGTCGAAGAAAAACAACAAAACTAGATATTTTTTGGCTGATTCAAGATTCGAAATCGTATGAATAAATTATTTTTCTCTCATGTGTAACCGTTGTCCTTTTTTCGATCTCGCGTTTGGCTTGGTGTTTTTCCTGTGAAGAGACGCAGATAGGGACAGCTGAGCGTTGAAATGTGTATTTTTCTCCGCGCAAGTGATGTCCAAAATCTGAATTAGATAGTAGAGCGGAGGAAAACAGCTACAGTTAACTCGATTTATTTCTGTGTGATTCTGAATCTTTTTTGATCATTGTCAAGTCGATATCCTGATGAAAATCCTTGAGCAGATAGGGACATCTGAGCTGGTCCTTTTTGGGCCACGTTTGGTGATGTGCACTCATTTTTAGATAGTAGATTCTGAATCGCAAACTTCCAATTCATTGTCAATTCTCTCAACGATCTTGTTGTAACTTTTACGTCCATGCTGATGATCTCTTTTTGGTGGTGATTTGTATTCATACCAGTGGCTCTGCTGCTGATGCAGGATGCAAGCCTTGATGAGCCGTCCAAACTACGTATAATTGATTCTGATTTTTCGCATACTAATCCGATTTTTTCACACTTTATAGCTCCCCCAGCCTTAGTGTCACTGTGATGATTTTCTTTCTAATCTGTCAATCCTCTGAGGCTTCGTGAGGAGAAAACAGAATCTAAGACTACGACGATCTGATTTTTGATTCATATTAGAACGATTTTTCAATACTGTTTTTTTGTTCACTAACTTTAAGATTAGCATGATGACCAACCTTGATTTCTGACACCTCTATTCGGAGAGAGTCAGACACGATCTTTCGCTCGATGCGAATTTAAACAAGTTATCCCTATCTGAAGATATTTTTTATTTTCACTGTCCGTTAGAAATTCTCGCAATCTTTTTTGGCGTATTTCATGTTTTTTCTTTATCCATCCGTTTTGCATTCCCCGTTATTTAATTCACTTTTCTTTCCCTTGTCTTTCCATTTGTTTTCCTGCTCAGTTTTGTCTTTTATTACTCTCTTTCACCGTGATCACGTCATTTTTACCCGCTGAGGATTTTTTGCTCCTTAAACTGACTCATTTACTCGGAAATACTTAACATCATGATCTCATCTAATACCAATATTTTTCACATATTTTCACCATTCAAAATTATCGCAGGGAATTTCGAGAGTAGGAGTTAGTACTCGAAAACACGGCACAACCATGGGCTCCATCAAATCCTTCAAGATGAAGATGCTTCTCGCCAAGAAGCAGAAGCAAAACCGTCCTCTCCCCCAGTGGTACAGGATGAAATCCAACACCACCATCAGGTAAGTTTTTTTGGAATTGAGGTTTGACCAACATTTTCACTGTGATTTGGTGTAATATTATGATTTAGAGGCTATTTTTGGATATTTTTCAGACATTTCTAGGCTTATTTTAGTCAATTTTCAGAGCATTTCAGTGCATAGTTAGGTGTATACTTGCTGTTTAACTCGTATTTTATTTGGTCTAAATCAATATTTTTCACCATTGAATTAATTAATCTCTCAGGTATAATGCCAAGAGGAGGCACTGGAGGAGAACTAAGATCAAGCACTAAGCAGTTTGTCGGCATATTATTTCCTTTTTTAGGGATGATTTGTTAGATTTTTTGCTTAATGTGTTGCAGTTTTGAGGGGAAGACGGGGGATTTTGTGTATTATTGAGCAAGTTTCTGGCTAGATAAGGTGTTTAGAACGAGAGATACAGAGAGGAGATTTGTCTAGTTTAAACAGTCAATTGTTTAGTTTGAGATTTGTTCAGTTCACGCATTTTAGTCCAAGGCTACTGAGTCCTTTATACGTTGAGTTTGTGAGCAGAAGGAGCAGATTCGTGTTGTTTAACTCTCGAAAAAAGTGTTTTATGCCCATATTTGAGGCGATTGTTTCGGTTTTTCAGCCGTGATACTGCGTATCTACTGCATTTCTATGCGATTTTCATCGCTATGAGTGTTTATTGATGATGTTGTCGACCTCACTTGTTCTTAGGTGGTGCTGTTGAGTGCTGCAGACTGAAGCCATTGTCAATGTCCGTTTATTACTGCGAGTTGAGGGCTTTTCGCAATTGGTGATATTTTTCACCTCATATCCGTTTGATTTTGTGCGCTTCCGAATCAGAGAGCTGTGACTCCACCAGAGAGAGCGTTTTCCGTCATTGACTTGATTCCGGTTTTGACTTCGTGTATCTCATGTCAAACATCTGTTCCTGTCCATCAGGTTCAGTTGCCGATTGGTGCATAGATTGACGTCCTTTTCCACAGTTGGCCCGTCGATATACGGGTGCAGCCACTATAAAGGGTCTACAATTGTTGTCTGACAATATTAATCACTTAAAGTTATTCCGTTTGGTTTGCGTTTCGCAATGTCTGCTTTGCACTTGGCATTTCGTTGAGAGTCTGACTCTGAAAGGTAGTGGTGAGGCCCGTCTATTGGGTTTCCGTTTTTTGAGGACGTTTAATTCAAGCTCGAGAGACGTTGCTGAGTTTGATGTTGTTGAGAGAAAAAATACTTGCCGCTGCTGCAGCTTTAATGCCGTTTTTTACCTGGACGTTTATTCGAAGTATTTTGGCATTTACTCAAGACGTTCTCGCGCTGCGCTGCTTTTACTTGCGCTCCATTCATTCACATTTCTCCAATTAATTCCACATCGCAGCACCCTACATTTTGATACCAACTTTTCTCAACGTCAAACTTGTTCACTTGATTAAAAAGTTTTACAGCAGATCATCATCATTGCAATTTATTCAATAGTTAAGAACTTCTTTCTCATCAGCATAGTTTAGCCCTATGGATGTCTCACCGAGATGACGGTTCTGGCACTAGGCCAAACTCGAAATTAGTTAGGAACAGCAGTCAAAGCAACAGGCAGTCTTCAGACTTAGAGTCTGATTCTCAGGCTCAGCAACGACCAAGCCTAGGTCAAGCTCATTCAACCCAAACTCAGTCTACCAGTCTAAAACGCAGCACACCTGACGGCGACGTCGGTTCTCCAAACAGCAACTCTCAAACTGTCGGCTATCCTGGACCTCCGCCCAAGATGCCGAAGAGTGACAAAAAGAAGAAAGGAATCAACTCCCCGCAAAACTCTCCTCGAAACTCACCCCGTGCCGACCCCAAGGATGCGCCAACAAAACCAAAAGATGCTAAGTCCACTAAAGGGAGTAAAGGTACTGCATCTGCAAGTCCGCTATCAAGTGGTACCAGTGGCGGAGGTTCTTCAAGTTCGGGTGCTTCACCGCCGACTTCGGGAAAAGATGGTGGTACAAAATCCAACGCGGACGTTGTTCGTGAGCACTACTCTCGGGAAAGAACGGGTAGCTTCTCTGGTGACAAAACAGATGGTTCAGGTGGACCTGGTCTCGACTCCGCCCAGGCCCGAGTCAGCGAGTCCAGCGGCGACACGGACACCCGCCTGCACACGCCGAAACCGAGCGAACCACAGAAAGGACAGAAGGGTCAGGTAGGAGGTCAGGCGAATAAAACTACCAGTTCCAACAGTCGACAAACCGACACCAATACTGCGTCCTACCCTTCTTCGCCAACATTGGGTGCCAGTAACCTAGACCCGAACAGCAACTTCACCCCCGGTCAGCGGCGGTCGGTTTCGGTCAGGACTGCGAACTCGAGGGCTTTTTCGGAGTTACAACGGGACAGCAGCAAGTATTTACAGAATTCGTCGAAGCTGAGACGTTCTGGGAGTTTTGACCGCGAGAACCCTAACTCAGACAGGTCGGCGGAGGTGGGGGATGGGGATGCACAAACAAACCAAAACACCATCGCAAACGGTTCTGCAGCTGGTGCAAACGGTACTACTTCTGGCTCTGGCACTCAGTCCGGAGAACCTCAGACTGCCTTCTCCCCTAATGGGAGTGGTGACACCGACCTCCTCACTCAGGGGATGCAGATGTTCGTGGATCAACCGATCTATAATTGGTTGCAGAATGGAACAGGTGATTTTATGAGGGTGGTCAACGATCGGGGGGTGGAGAGACAAACAATCCATGCTGGAGGAGTGGGACAGCCGAGTGGAAGTGGTTCAGGTAACAGAGGTAGGTCGAGTGATAGACTTTCTCATGGAAGTGGGGGCACTGATAGGACGATGGACACGGTCAAGAGTCCGAGTAACCACAGCAAGGGGAGTCCGAAGTTGGGACTGGGAGTCGGACTCGACAAGAAGGAAAGGTCTCCGAAAAATTCACAGCATCAAGGTGATCTCTTTAATGATGGGCATGTGTCGGACCACGACTGCGACAACAACACGAACGACAACACCGGAAACCGGCAGATGGGGAACGGAAGCGTCATCAACTCGGTGAACAGTGTGGAGAAGAGTGATGATGTTGACAATAAACTCACTCCGAGGTCCAATAAATCCCCGGTGGGCGCCCACGGTGGGAGTAAGGATACGGCGACTAGCGGGAACGTTTCGGATGTTTCGAAGGGTGGTAAAAACAAGTCGGGTAGCAAGTCGGGAAATAACTCGAAAAGTCCCAGCAACAACAACAGCAACCGGAACAGCACGGAGCATTTGTCGTTTGATGATGCGTTGAGCGATGGGGACATCGATCTCGAATTTATAGCGGGGGAGATGGGGGAGGGCATGGACAGCATGGGCCAAGGTCCAGGAGGCCATAGTGAACGGGCGATTGTTGACGGTAGCACCGGTGCACGGGCTAAGGGGAGGTTGAGGGCGGACTCTTTGTATGTGGGTCCAGCTATTTATAAGCGGTTTTTGAGCTACAACGCGAACCCGGTGGCGGACACGGCGGGGGGGTTGTTCTCGTTTGGGTTTGAGATGGATCCTGGGGTGAGTTTGGGGTTTTGTTTGGTGTTTACTCAGGGTCGTAAGCTCGACCTGTAACCTAGTTTAACTTTTTGTTTCGCTTGAAAGATTCAAACCAATGATGATGTTATTACCTTCTCTTCCAGGTTTACGGCGCCTGTGTGGATCGTGCCGGGCAGTACCATTTGTTTGAAGAGGGGATATTTACGGCGAAAATGGAATCCTCCGACCCCATCAACTCCATTCTGGCACAAGACGTCGCAGAGAGAACGCCGTTTTACACGTAAGTTTTTGAGATTTGTTGGTTTTGTTTTTGAATCATGTTTAAAATTAGGAGCATTTTTTTTGACTAACGTCGTTAAACTTGTTGATCGTCTTCTGTTTCTGTTAAATTGAGTTTGACAAAAAGTTCATTGTATTTTTTTTTTCCTCCCCCAGCTACAAGGTTGACCACCTGCCCTACATCAGAGAACTCCTAAACCACGTCGACGTCATGCGTTTCTACGGTCTCACCGTGTTAGCGGGGTTTAGAGCAATACATAAATCCCTCAAAGCCCAACAAATGTTGTTACCCGATCTTCTGCTCTGGTGCTGGGACTTGAAGAGATCTTATGTTCACAAATTAGATCAAGAACTAGCAGTCGGACGGCTCTATTCCGGCAGGGGGATGCGGTCCAAAACTCTAGGTTCCGATTGGTTGTGCTACACCTTGGTCCCCGAAGCGCGCCCCAAAGAGGGAGAAATCGGCAGCGGTGGTGGGGAAGACGGTTCCTATAACAGTTTATTCTGTGCCCCTTCCGATTTGGGGTTACCGCAGGGGCAGTACAGCTATTCTTTGCACGCGGTGAAGAGCGGGCTGGAGCGGTTAAGCAACAAGACGAGAAGGATGACGATTGTTTACCACGAGACGTTCAACGGGAAGAAGCTGTGGCGGTTTTATTTGCTTAACACAAAATCCTTCAGGGAAACTGACAACGCAGCAAATGGTTACGGTTCCGATATGGTTATGCCCATCAAGGGCATCAAGTTCCCCGAAAACAGCAAACCCGGCCGTGACCCCTTTCTACTCATGGAGCTCTCCACCCCCCCAAACAGTCCGATCGACTTCTACAAGAACTTCGACCTCAAAATCCTCCACTGCTTTTACGACGTGTCCCTTTGCGTAGCGATCGCCGGGTGT
>JACKZZ010016622.1_pt1 | contig 20812 bp, 8 predicted proteins | sample 8027871 | NCBI WGS metagenome assembly JACKZZ01 (sample SAMN15724774, study PRJNA655200) | protist metagenome | isolation source: fluorescence activated cell sorting (FACS) single amplified genomes of... | place: USA: West Boothbay Harbor, Gulf of Maine | collected 2000-07-19
ACATCAGACATACAAAAAATGCATAAATATATATACGTATGTAAATATATGCAATGTCTTCCAAATGAAGACCAGAGGGGAAAGTGAGCAGAAACAATTTTATTTTTTCTTGCTCGGTTCATGCATGCGTATGCGAAGCCGTGTGACTCGTTCGTCTCGTCGTTCTTTGTGAGTTTCTTGTGCACAGTAAAAAATGAAAATAAAAAACTAATAATAAACTCTGTTGGTTATTATTATTATTATTATTTATTATTATTATTGATTAACTAATCGAGAAGAACCAGTCGGAACGCTAATTAAAACGGTACAGTATTAAAAATGCCTCTCGGCCCACGGATCGTAGTGCTGTGTCCATATTATACCCCTAATACTAATCTACAAGGACTACCTGGTATCGTTATATTCCCGTTGATAATTATAATAATAAAAAATGAAATAAATTGCAGAGATTGAGTGTTATGCGGTAGGACGGGCAGAACCTTCGCCCCTCGCACTCAAGTGCAACATTACAAACACGGTTCCCACCCCGTTTTCAGAAAATCTTGTGCTAGCTAGACGCAGTGGAATCTATTGAGGACATAAAATAACATGGAAGAGGCAGCGGATGAGTACGAAGTTGATGGGTGGGCGATTTCAACATCGTTTGTATTTCCACTGTTGTGGAAAAATCACGGTTTGCGTATTGTAGAAACTGCTGTTTTTACAACAAACGCAGAATATGAAACACATGTGTTTACTAGTAGTGCAAAAAAGAAAACTAAAGGTGGGTCAAAATATACGGAAATAAAAAAACGGAAAAGCAGCAACTTAAAGTTAGATGAACTAGAATATAGATATACAAAAAAGAGCATCAAACGTGGTATGAATTTGTGGGGTATTCAACGGCACGTTGGGTACCGTGGTACAGTTTTATCAGAAACCGGTGGTTGTAGAGTACTGCGCGACTTATCCAATACTAACGATAACCAAAACAACCATTTTTTGCAAGCTTTTCACGAAGCAGAGCTGTTGAAAGGCCGACACGATAGTAGTAATAGCACAAAAAACAAAACGCTGTGTATACAAACATATGTTCCACCACAAAATAATATTGTTTACACAGCTACTTTAAAACGGCAACGTCCAAAATACCCAAATAGAAATGTCGCCATAACGTTTAATATTATAGCTGAATCGTTTGGCCGTTCATATTTTTTCCCAAAAACGTTCTCTATTGATGACGTTGATGGATTCCACTCAAATCATGCGAAAGTAGATGCAGTTACACGGCAAAGGGCAAGGGTAGCGTCATTAGCAGTCGCACACCATGTTGAAAATACGCATGACATATTTTTTACAGAGCTAGAATTAGAATTTTTGTATGACTACCAATTTAAAAATGAGCTCATAGTTAGCGGGGTCAAACGATGTCAATATATTTTTGTGAAAGAAATGTGGCGATGGCCAGTATCAGAATCATCCATGGTTAATTTTATAAGGGAGCACGGCAACACCCCATTCGGCGATAAAACCCCAACCAGCAATACAATCCACGTAAAGCATCATCAGATGCACCATAAACACACCATTTTAAACAAACATAATACAAATAAATATGCTGGGGGTTATGCATTAAGTAGCGATGGAAGTGATTCTAGTGATTTTGATGGCACTGTGGAGGAAGAGACCGCTGATAGCGACATCGATAGCAACGAAAATCAGAGCAGCAAGAGTATGAGCCTCAATATTGGTCACGGTAATATGGTAGCTGGGGAAGGGAAAGAATTAGAACATGGCTGCGGAGAAGAAAAAGAAAAGGAACTAAACACAACTATTGCTACCCCTACACCAGTCAATACGATGAGGAGCAAGAACTTTAAAAGTGCTTCGACGTCAAACTTATTGACACCACCAAAGATAGCACGCCAGCAGTTTTACAATTTAAGAAGCAATAACGGCACCACGGTGCAACGGCCGAAAACGGCTGGGAGCAAATCCATGCATACGCTGCCTTCGCACAGTAGCCACCGTTCCCTTCGCCAACACTCATCTTCGATCAACGCGCAACGCATATTATCTAATCCATTAAGAACGGCTAAATCAACAGCGATACTGCAAAAGCCAGTTCATCATACAATGGGAAGGGAGGCCCCTGCATTTATTCCATCCGGTACCAATAGAAGCACTGGCATGGGGAGCTACACAATTGATGCTGCATTCTCTGGCATAAAAAGCTTAAATCCTTCTGCAAGTGGTAGTGGGGATAGATGGGCTGCAAAGCAATTTAAAGGGTTAGTGGAGGGGTGGAGAGATACACGCATGCAACCAATTCCTGCATCAGAAAAAGCACTAGACAATATTAAAGTCAAACGTGTTGGCGTAGATGATTTACATATTAAAATGTCCAAATTGTTACGAATAGCACATGAAAAAAATGACAAATTACAAGCTGAAATTCGGCGATGGATAGCACGCAGCGAGAAAGACGTAGCGGCGCTTGGGGAGCTGGAGCAAATTTGTACACAGGCACAAAGCCGTTTGGCTGCATTGGAAGATAAGTACAAACGTGAGTCTGAAAAATGGCTTAGTGAAAATGCTAGATTAAATGCGTTGGTAGATAAATTATCCAAAGAATTGAAATTAAGTAAGAAACAACTGCACGAGGAACGATTGGTGTTTCAAGATAAAGCATTTGAATGCAACGAATTAAAGGAACAATTAGACAATGCATTGGCTCGGGAAAAGTCCCTGTTGGCAAGGTTAGCATTTTTTGAAGATGCAGGAACAGATGAAAATAAATTACGAAATGAGTTGTTAAAACTGCGAGGTGAGCATAAAATTTTACAAGAGGCCCATAAAGTATTGGCATCAGAGCATGAAGAGGTAAACGAACAATACGAAGAGTTAGAGAAGGTCAACTTGGAAAAAGACCAGTTCAGAGACCATCTGTTTAAATTGTTAGCAGACAGAAGCACGGTTGGCGTTAATGAACCAGAACGCAGAGGGGGTGGTTATAGTAGTTATCCTGTGCCGGCAAAGAAAAATGTCGAACGTGCTGTAAAGATGTTATGCGATGGCAAATTTAGAAAGCCGCCTAAAAGAATACATAGAGGTCGCAACAAAGCAATAAAGCAGCTACGACATTTGCGTGAAATACGCTTAAAGTCAGAAGAATATTTTCATAAAAAAGAAGATGTTACAGTAGATGCACCGTCCGTTTTTAGACAGCTACGTTTTGCATTGGCCGGCGGCCGTACATTATTTGGAAAAAAAATAAAAAACATAAAAGATTTATTCAAAGTCTTAGATAAAGATGGTGGTGGCACTGTGTCACACGAGGAATTTACGGCAGGCTTACACCGGCTTGACATTGGGCTTACAAAGGACCAGGTTCGCGCGTTATTGCATGTTGTGGATGATGACAATAGTGGTGAGATTGATGTCAGTGAATTTTTAACGGCTGCGAGAGAATTCAGCCCAACCAGAATACGTAGACGAAAAGCGAAACATGAAAACCCAGACAAACCAACCGCGGCTGAAGAGGAGAACAAAACTTCGTAGGTAACAACGAAAGCATGGCGTGAGTAAAGATGACGTCTTACTGTGTATTCATGGCGGGGTTAGATTGATTGGAAAACAAAATACAAATATCTTGCTGAAGTACTCTTCGAACAATCTGGTGTGCATTACACCGATGATTTGTTGTGCATTGTGCATAATAAAAAACAATTTAAATTTATTGTAATTAATATATATATATATATATAGGGAATTGTTGTTCTCTCTGTATAGTGTATAGTATATATTAATATTTATTAGACTACAATAAATACCGCTTCAAAATATATTACTTCTTTATATCTTTATATCTTTATAATAATATAATAACACATATAATAACAACACCATATTATATAACAACAGAACATACACGCACCCAATCACATGCGTTGGAGTTGCGAGGCACAAAGGAATGCAGTCCCACGCATTTATTTACACAAAGACGTATACAAATTGCATCATTCTTTGTATAATTTATATACATACATATACGCGTTGTTGGCAAAAAAGTCTGCCTCCCACCACTTTTCGAACACAAACACTATAAAGAGTAAATTATATATATATATAATTTAGATTATTGAGTAAGTGCATAATATATCATAAACATATTATCAAAGCTTTTATATATCAACTACAAAATCAATTGATAAAATAATAAACAATATATATAAAATGGGAAATGAAAATTCAAAAACGCACACGCATGGGTTGCATTTTAAAGCAAAATGCGAAAAAAACCCAAAAGGTTTAAAACTGACACAAACAAAATGTATTGTTGTAGAGTTTGATGGTTTAGCTTTTACGAATAAAAAGAATGATATTTTATATCGTCCGAAATATTCACAAATTTCCGCGTGGGGTGCGTCACAGGATAATAAGCGGATAAAATTTGAGTTTGATGGAGCCAAGAGTAGCGTATTTAAAGTCGACAATGCAAAGGTAGTTGAACGCGCCATGTTGTTGCGATTGGATGTCTTTCGCGCCGAAGATAAATTTGCTGGTAAGTCTCTTAACCTTTGTTTATATGTGCATTTTTGCATACGCACTTGTTTCTAACAAATTCATAATATTGTGCCTTGCTATATAGCGACTACTGTAATCGACCCAAGTGGAAAATTTGCAGAAGAAGTTATATTTCATGTAACTGGTAACGGATTGTTAGTATCCGATGCAACAGGGCGTACAAAACCAAGAATGTTTGAGTTCGTCATGCTGCAAGGTTGGGGATCCAAAAATAATTATGAAATTATTTTACAAACACGCGATTCAACACAATATACATTTGCAACACCATCTGTGAAAGAAATGTTAACAAAGTTGGACGATGTAGCAAGAATGGTTGCACGATCTTTGAAAGCCAAGGGTGCACCAGTGCGCGAATCGGTCGTTGACCAATTTCAAAAGCAAGATGAAACGTACGAGTCACCATTAACGTTGGTTCAAATGGTGTTTAACCCATTTGGCGAAAAATTATTGCCTAAAGATTGTGCCTTACGGTGCTTGGACGGGCAAGGTGTTCGTATGCTAGGCGTTGGAACGAAGAAAAAAATTACTGTGAAGTATGAATCGCTTGGATCATGGAGCCATGACAACGAGCATATCACACTAACATTAACCGCAGATAAAGGAAGTAAGAGTTTTGTTTTAAAGTGCAACAATGCGAATGATGCAGCGAATTTCATTCTTAATCTGGAACAATCAATTCATCGTTATGATCATAAAAAGCAAAGACGACGAAATGCACGTAATAGTGTAAACGTCGTGCATCAAGCACCGGATATACCAAACAGTTTGGCACAAGTTGGAAAGTTAAAGTCCCGTCGGTTAAGTGGTAGCGATAAGACGTTAAAATTGCAGCAGCACCGAGCTCAATCGGGCCAAAATTTATTTGCCGGCATAGTTGGTGGTACACAACAACAACAGACTGCGAATACAGATAATTTCCAAATGGAGGCACAAGTTGGTCGGCATGGAGAAATATTGGGGTTGGAACAGTCTAGTACATACCTAATTGTGGTAGATGGAAATGCAACATTGAAACTTGTTAATATGAGTGCGGAAGTTGTCCACACTGCATATTCGTGGGGATTGAACCAAATAACAGGTTGGCAAGCAATTGATCGAGATGAGTTTATGTTGGTGATTCCGCAAGGGAAAGTATCTTTTTTTGTTGAAGATGCACAAGTTCTAGCAAGTGTTGTCGAAGATGCATGTCTGAAATATGCAAAGCAATTGAAGTTAATGAAGCAGCAACAGTCCCAGGTAAAAGCATCTGCGCCATTACCACCCCACCCAATTCAACAACAGCGTCCGCAGCAAGAGCTACAAGAAGTACAACAGCAATTACAAACAGTCAGTTTGGTCATACCCAAGGGAGTTAAAAGTGGTCATAAGATGAAAGTGCAGTTGGAAGACGGAAGCATGAAAGAATTTATCGTCCCGCGGGGTGTTAAAGCTGGGCAGCAAGTAGAATTCCAAGTGCCACTAAAACCGAAAATAGACTTGCCAGATACAATAAGTATGACAATACCGCGAGGCGTAAAACCAGGAAATAAACTCAAGGTGAAATTAGATGATGGTACTATGAGAACATTTGTTGTCCCACCCGGAGCCATACCCGGTCAACAAGTCGAATTCAAAGTGAAGTAAAAAGTAAAAAGTAGGGTGGGGGGAGTTTTCTTTTTTACTCGTGTACTTTTCACTAATTCTTTTTTCGTGGCGCGCGTATATATATATTAATAAAAATAATAAAAAAATTAAATAAGCTTAATGAAATAAATATATATTTTTTTTTACTGATAACTTAAACTTATGATGATATAATTCATACTATGATACGCGTATGATTTAACAAATTATATACATTTCATTTATATATTTTATTAAATAAATGAGTAAGAATTAATTATATACACACACGAGTGTATAAAACACTGTTATAGAAATACGAGTTCGTATTTTATAATAAAACGCAAGATAAATTATTTACCATTTAAGTACACGCACTTGCACACGCATACATTGTTATATATCCTCGGTGCCTTCTTCGTAAAAATGCTTCAAGCCATTATTTGATCATCTGTTGTTGGATTATTTTCATGTTTTTGCTGCTGCTGTTGATTTTGTAATATATTCCTATGATTTTCAAGTAATTTTGTTTTAAATAATTGTTGGATTGCATTGCAACTATTTTTTGCAGTGTGTAACATCGATTGAAAAATTTGCATATCAACACGATTTGCCATGCGTAAAAAACATATTTTATTCTTCAAATTTGGTAGTATGGCAACTTCTATTTGTGGGTATCCATGATTAATTTCTGTATAATTTAAATCAACTAAATTAAACTTCGAAGTAGATGAAAAATGGTCATTATTACTATTCACAGATGCTGTAACATTATTTTCAGCGCCATCCTGAATATCTTGCTGTGGTAAATCATTTATATTTGCAATGTTGCAGCATGTGGTGGCAATAACAAAATCCAAGCATGGGATACCGGCGTGTATCAATGCCAACGACACTGCATTGATACTGGAACACAACGCACCACCATCTGATTGCAGGATATTGATAAAAATATTTATTTCGGATGAAGGCAGTAAATTTGTTAAAATAACACCTTCAAAAATATTTTTAATAGTGTTTGCTTCACTAATGCTAGTTTTGTCCCGATTACCGCTACGCCGGTATCCTAATGCAGCAAATGGGGAAGTAGAATATTCACATTTAACATTGCATTTTTTCTTATTTGCATTTCTCTTTGCCGTAACTTTTGGCCCTATAATTGACACAATAATTTTATTATTTCCTTGCTCATAGTATACACTGCCATCTGATGACGTATTTTTAATATTGTTAATTTTAAAGTTTATTTTACGAAATTCATTGTATCTTCTACCATCATTACGTAGATTGGCAATAGATGTAGCTGCCATTGCTATGTTTTTTCGGTGGTGGTGACTAAAGTTATGTCCACTAGAATTAGATGCAGCAACCACACCGCATGCGGCAAAAGTATTTGATCTTCGAAGATGGTTTTTGTGGTGTATAATTTAAATTTTAGGTATATATGTAGTTTAAGGTAAACTAATAGTACCACTTTATTGTAATTAGCGTTGAGTATGTTTATCCGTATTCTACGATACTTAGTAATTAATAACCTTAATTAGGAGGGTTCTGGAATATTAATTTTTATTATATTTACAGTTAAAAATCGATGATTCCATTCTATATTAAGGTAAAATTGAATGAATAAGTTAGTGTAATAATGGTAATACTTATATGTTTGGCTCGCGCCTAGACAGCACCAAACATCGTATGATTGAACTTCCATTCACCACGTTTAAGGTCTTCATTCGGCGGTTGCACTTTTTCAAACAACGACGGCCATCGTTGCAATTTGTGTTTTGTGTAGTATGTGTGACGCAAGGTTGAATTTTTCTCCGTAAAACGACCTGTATTGCTACACCAACAAATCAAAGTAACAAAAATTTTATCCCAAGTACAAACACAAAGTATAATACTGCCAGGGACATTGTTGCATACATCAGCAGATCGATTCATAGAAACATTTCGAATTAATACAACGTTGAGTCGACATTTTTTGTGAATATTGGTCAAAGCAGCCTGGAGACGACGGGTATCAACGCAGATGGTACAAAAACACCAACAATTTACTTTTTTTCACACCAAATTATTAAAATAATATAAATGTATCCACTTTGCATCTTGAACAATACACAACAACACCAAATAACAATCCATTTCGTTACAATACACAACACACAACAGACAAAAGAGGGTATATATAAAGAAGCAGGAAAAAATGATGATGAAGAAAAGTCCAGTTTTTTTTATTTTTGTTTTGTTGTTGTTTTGGCTTGATATAATAATAAGTTGTAGGATTATTATATAGTTATAGTAGTGTAATCTTTGTTTTTCCCAATATATATTATTATTTTTTTATTATTTATTTTATTATTATTATTATTATAGTATTATTACACAAACAAACTGCCAACACTAGAAAAGAAGAAAGCAATCACGCCAATCGCGCATACCAACAAAAGCAATCAATTTACAACACTTACCATACACCAACAGATAACACGCTGAAGTACAATTGTATTATGTCGAATATATCGCTGTGCAACGTACTTGCGTTGTTGTTCGCTATATCCATAATACCAACCGTGCTTGGATCCGATTGTACCTTTTCAACATCTGGCTCTCATAGTATCTCGGTGGACTGCAACCTTCCAAATACGGTAGAAGTTAGTAGTGATCTAACTATTATAGGAACTAAATCAGATAATGCATTGACGATGATAACAGGGCCTGAGAACGGCCGGCATTTTTATAACAACGGCCATGCCCTGACGTTGAAAAACTTACACTTAACAGGTGGGGTAGCAACAAGTTCCCAGAATCCAGCAAATTCTTCAGAAGCAGGAATTGGTGGTTCAATTTTAATGATCGGAAGAAAGATTTTGACTATTGATAATTGTTTATTTTCTAGTAATACTGCATGTGCTGGCGGGGCAATATTTTACTATTCAACAAATAGTAAAATATGCTCCACCCCATCTTATACAGATGAGGTTTCATGTTTAGGCGCAGGTAGATGCATGCACTCGGAAAAGGTGGTGCCTGAATTTACAAAAGAAAGTGTTTGCTTAAACCAAGGTACATGTTGTCAAACAGCTGCTCCTGAGGAACCGTGTGAAAAAGCTATACTAAAATCAGTTTGCGATGCTGATCCTGCCTTGGTTTATACTTATTACACGTGGACGTCTCACGGGTTCACATGGACTTTAGATAGCGGGTTAAATCGCTGTGGCCAGGTAACAATTGAGAATACAAAATTTAGTGGTAATAAAGCTCAAACTGACGGGTGTAGCTCACATTTTATGGTATCAGAAGTTAGCGCCACATTAGTTATAGATTCCGGAGTTGGCGGTGCAATGTATATTGGAAGCACATACAATGTTGACGGTACAAAATCGACGTCCAATACAATTAGTGTTTCAAAGTCTGCATTTAGTTCGAATGAGGCAAGTCTAGGTGGTGCACTTTATATTGTGGAAGGCAAACAATGGCCAGGCAAAAATATTTTTTTTAGCGACACAGTGTTTAGTGAAAACAGGCCTGGAGACGTTGGTAGTAGCAACCTGTTTGCTCAAGGTGGTGGTGCAATTGCGTTTCTACAAATCGACGGAATTGCAAACATGGCAGCAACCCCGGTAACAACATTCTCTTTTGACAAATGCAAATTTGTCGATAATATTCTAAAAGGCAAAGGATCTATTTTATTACATATAAGTCGCAAACAATCAGGTGTTACATGGTTTCCAATCTTAAATCTGAATCAAACAGCGACCGTTTATCAAAATTCCATGCAATCGGAAAACAAGTTTTCTTCTACTGGTGTAAATATTGCCGGGGATACCTCTGATGGTTACACATTTCAGAGAATTGACTATGATTATGCCTTCACGACACATGATAGTTCATTACTATCTTGCTCGTCAGACTTTCCGAGCATTTCTTCATCAATCCTTGAAATTATTGCTGTTTCAAATAGTGGTATATTCACCACTAAAAGTACAAGCGAAGGTAATATCAATGGCTATGCAACAAACGATGTTGTGACCATTGCCAGTTGTACGGATTCCAATAACAATGGAAACTATCAAATAGGTAGCATATCCGGAAATGAAATCACCCTCGTCGACAAATACACAAAGGCTGCGATTGTTACGATTGAAAGTGTCGATGGCATGAGTTGCACTATTGAAAGAGCGGCGTTGGACATTGTCAAGTGTTTAGATGGCATAAGCCCTCATCTGTGTTGTGAAGCAACACCAGAAATCACAAAAATTGTTCTTAATGAAGGTGGAAGCAATGTGAATACGGGAACCTCATTAGGTGGTACTTTTGCAACTATTACAGGTATAAACTTTAAAACACCAAATGCCGCCATTCCAAATAATGTTATAAACATTGTTAGTATTTCTGCGGCTGGTACATATCGTACAACAGATAATTCTGCAGTTGCAGGTACAGGGATTAATTCCTACGCTGTGGATGATATAGTTATTATTGAAGGCTGCTCTCATGAAGATAGTTTGAAAAATAATGGCGCATTTATAATATCTAGCATCAGTGGTAACAATATAACACTCATACATAAAGATACATTTGGAGCAATTGCAACAGGTACAAATAAAGCAGGGTGCAAAATTAAAAATCCAAATATTGTTGTTACTACGAATGGCGTTGTATGGCCTTACGTTGAAGTAGATAGCAGTAACACGATATTGTACGCTACAACACCCTCGGGTTTAGGTGGCAATATACCGGTGAAAATTGCAATTAATGGTGTTATGTCAAAATACGATTTGGATGCTGGAAAATTTTCATACACGCTTCCAAACATTACTGCTGTTCCACAGATACCAAAAATATCTGGTGGGAGTTCTAGTAAAGTAAAGATCAACGTAGTTGAGTTTGGAACTCCAGCTCACGTTGAGTCTTTAAGTATTTTTATTGCTGCTGAAGGCGCAAGTGCATGTGGTGGAACAGCATGTGATAATTTAAATATAAATGCAGGCCAGGTTCCCGCCGATGATTCTGTCATTACAATTTCTAGTGTAACTACAAGCGGAGTGTACACGACTGCTGACGGTGGCAACCCACCTGGCCCCGGTATTGATAATTATCATGTTAATGATATTGTAGTCGTGGCAGGGTGCACCGACACGAATAAAAATGGCGAGTGGAAAATATCCACAATAAATGGCAATGATATTACATTGGTGCATGTCGATACTGGTGCCGCACAAAGTGTATCTGCACAGACAGATCGCGGAAACTGTAAAATATATAAACTAGCAGGTGTTAATGACATAATTTGTGACTATTCAGCCGCTGGTGCCAAAGAGGCATGCATGGATATTGTTCTTGCTGCCGGTGGTCAAAAGAGCCCGCCGAGAACATTTTGCTACGGCAGTGAAGACGAAGGTGCAATAATAATTACAAAAAATGCTCCAGATGTTACTGAAGGCACATCAGATTCCAATTATAAATTAAATTTAAAAAACGGTGTTACTAGAACACAAAGTGTAACGGTAGCAATAACTGTTAATAATACGAATGATGCTTTACCCTGTACTGTATCGCCAACATCCGTTACATTTCTGATTTCTGATACAACTGACAAGACTATAACGATTACCACGAGCAGTAATAGTGTTGATGAAGGAACGGACTATATTGTAAACCAATGCACAATAACTCATACGATTTCAACTACAGACCCAGTTTACAGTTTAGTTGATGCTGAATCGATTAACATGAATGTTATAAATGATGATAATGCAAACGTAAATTTGTGGTACGATAAAGTATACCCTGTCAAATTTCTAGCGTTTTATGCAAATGAAGGCGATTCCGTAGCTTATGATATTAAATTAGAAACTGAACCTGTTGCAGATGTTACAGTTACGATTGATATCAATTTAAATCCTTTAAATGATATTGAAGTTGCAGTTGGTGTAATCACTATTACTAGTGTAACAACTAATGGGGTATATACTACTGCTGATGGATCCCCTGCTGGGACTGGCATAAGTAGCTATACAGTCAATGATATTGTAACTATAAAAAGCTGCAGTGCAAGTACTGAAAATAATGGATTTTTTAAAATTTCAGCCATTTCAGGAAACGAAATTACATTGATTAATAGGGCTACAAACGGTGCGATAGTGACTGGGCCAAATCATGCAGGCTGCACAATATCGAAACAACGTATGCACCCTTCTCCAACCCCAAGTATAACACCGAGCTCAAGCGAGTTAACATTTACTTCAAGCAACTGGGATGTCTATCAAACTGTAACGTTAACGTCTGCAGATGACAAGATTGAACATGACTTAGGTCGCTTTGCTATTTTGCACACTATAAGTACATCTGATACAGTATTCCAGGATAAAATAAATGCATTAACTACTATCAAAGCCATAATGGATGTTGGCGACAACGACGACGTTGGTATTTTGCATAATGCAAACGATGTAACTCTAAATTTAGTTTCGACAGATTCCAACACCGATAAAGAAGTAAAAGTGACAAAGTTGAACTCTGAGCCGGTTGCAGATGTAAAAATTGTTGTTGAGATTCAAGCTGGTAAAGATTTTCTTACAGTAACCCCAACATTTATAACAATTTCAAAGACAAATTGGGATCAAGAAAATACAGCATTTACTTTTCATTCTGGGGCAATTACTGGATCAGACGACAGCGCAATAGTGACGTTACGTGCAGAGAGCGACGATTTAAAATATAATACTTTAAATGCCGCCAGTTTTCAATTTAGTATAACATCCAACGATGACAAAGGTACATTAACAGGCATATCGACAGAAATACAAGAAGTAGTTGAAAAGGGTTCGGTGTCGTACGACATAAAATTGTCGAAAAGTGGTAGGAACGAAACTGTAACCGTTGATATTACGGCAACTTCGTCGGTTCCAAATTTGCCTTGTGAAGTAATTCCACCAAACGTAACTTTTGCTGTTTTACCAGAAGCTGATCAAAACGCCGATGCCAAATCAATTATTGTAAAAACTAGTGGAAATCGTATTCATGACGTGAATGATACTATTGCTATTTGTCTCGTTACCCACTCTGTTACATCAAGTGATGCACTTTACAGCGGCATTAGCTCTCAGGTACTTACAGTACATGTCAAAAACGACGATGCAGCGGATGTTAAGTTGTGGTCGATAAACCCTACAACGCAGTTGCCAGAGTACGATGTAAAATTTCTATCATTTTATGCAGAGGAAGGGAAAAGTGCCATGTATGCACTGCGTTTAGAATCTCAACCTACGGACGATGTGTATATAGCAACGAGCATTGCATTAGACAACAATGAATTTATTCCACCCCCTGCCCCTTCTATTATTGCACAACCTAGTTCATTGTTATTTACTCAACAAAATTGGAATATATATCAAAATATCAGCTTGATATCTCAATCAGACAACATCGTTCATGAGTTAGCACGTTTCCAAGTCTTACACGTTGTAACAACCAATGACGCGATATATGCACGTGAAGTAAATACCACTACGAATTCCATTTTAGCTGTTATAGATGTTGGTGATGATGACACAACCGGCATAGAAGTAAACCTTTTAGATGAGGATTTAACATTGGTTGAAGATGGCAATTCAAAACGAGTTAAAGTGTCACGTCTAACTTCACAACCTGTGTCGGATATTACTATTACAGCAACAATCCCAGATGAGTGGGCTAACGTTGTGAAAGTAACACCTGCTAGTGTAACAATCGATAAAGACCAATGGGACAATGTAATAGCAAATAACATATTCACATTTAATGCATTGACTGGCGCGACCAAAAGTGCTTCGCTAGATATTGAATTAAAAAGCGACAGTGACGATGTGAAATATAAACTTGGAAGCAATAAAGCGTTGGTCACTGCATACGTTTCAACTGCCGCCGACGCGCCAACAACTAACATAACATACTCCCCGCCTGCAATGTCAGCCGAAAGACTTGCTAAATTTGTATTTTCTACATCAAAATCCGACGTTGTAAAATTCTTCTATCGTTTGGAAGGTCCTACACCGATTGCAAAGGGGGAGCTTGCATGTCCAGGTGGGGTTTGTAAAGCGGGTAAAGGTGTAAGTTTTCAAACACCCATGTTAGATTTTGGAAGACATCGGATAGTAGTTCAAGCGGTAACTGCTGCAAATACGCAAGATCCTAATGGTGCTTCACACGAATGGGAAATATCACATTGCAATGATCCCAATCGTGTACCGTCACAGTACGCTAAAATCGAGGACAACGGTGCACTTGAATGCATTGATTGCCCACACGCAACAGGCGCTAATTGCGACGTAATGGATGCTGAATGGGAGCACATCTACGCCAACCCTGAATGGTGGACATCTGGTAGCCGGGAAGACAATTATTATCTCTGCCCACTAAAAAAGGCATGCATCGGTGGTGTAAAGGCTTCAGTAAATGGAACCTTAACGGTTGAAAAGTACCGGTGTGCCCTAGGTTATGCGGGTACGGTATGTGCAACATGCGATGAAGGTTATTTCCTATCTGAGGAACAATGCATAAAATGCCCGGAACAAAAGGCGGATGCAAATGCTGTAGTCGTTGGAACATTTTCAGCTATTTTTATAGTGTTCGTGTTGATGCTGTTGAATGTAATGCGAGTGAAAACTAGTAAGCACCACTGGAATATTATGAGAGCAAGTACGATAGAAAAGAAAAAAAATAGAAAACTTGATCGTAAAACCTTGAAGCAAATGCGAATATTCTCCAGATTTGCTGCCACAACATTGAAAACATTCATAGGATACGTTCAAATTTTATCAGTATCTGACACTGCATTTAATATTCCATGGCCGAAGGGATTTTTATCATTTTTGCGCATTTTAGCACCAATCAATTTAGACTTTTTATCCATCAGTGGCGTAGGCTGTGTTGTAAAATTTGATTTTTACACCAGCTATGTGACAATGATGGCAATGCCACTGTTGTTGCTGTTGTTTGTTGTTGTGGCGTATTCATTGGGTTTAAGGCGGCATAAAGTGTATTTTGGAAAACAGTTTACCCCCGTAATGGCAAAATCATATACCAATCACGTCTTGCAATTTACAATGTGGATCGTGATTATATTTTACCCGCCAGTGTCAAGACGTGCCATTCAATATATTACTTGCTCGGAAGCAATTGATGGGAAACACTACTTGACACAAGATTATACACTTGAATGCTTCAATGAGCAGTGGCATGCGTATTTTCCTTATGCAATGACTGCATTGATTGTGTACCCACTAGGAATTCCTGCATTTTTTGCTTTCAAATTATGGAGTCGCCATGATAAATTACAGGACAGCAATGTGCGTGCTCGATATGGATTTTTATATGAAATGTATCGTAAAGAAAATTATTGGTGGGATGTGTATGAAATGTTGCAAAAATTGTTTTTAACAGGTGTAATAGTTTTAATATTTCCTGGGAAAACACTTCAAGTCGTAATCGTTGTCCTTGCTGATTTGTGCTTTTTAATGAATTTACTTATCCAAAAACCACACACAGAAGGCCCAACACGCAATTTGGCAATGATGGCAAACATGGCGTGTACATTGACTATGTATTGTGGTTTAGTTTTAGTATCGGTACCAGAAACTGGCAAACAATATTCACTGTTGTTTGATTTCATCCTGATATTAATGAACGGTGTAGTGGCTGTGTATGCTGCTATCCATATTTCGCCATTTAAATTATTCTTCATCTACGTAGCTGGTAGGGCTAGAATAAAAAGGCAACAAGCAGAGGAACTTGAAAAGAAAAGACGCAGATCGCTGTTACCATCTACAGACCGTGCAAAGGTTGGTCATGTTGCAAGGTCATTTACTACACGCAATATGTCACAAATAATTCCAGCGCAAAAAGCAAAAAAGAATCACGAACAACATGAAGAAACAGAGCAAAATGCGTTAAGACGTGACATGGTCCATGAAATAACGGATGAAGATCACCATAATACCACTATCAATGGTGTGAAAGGACCACATGAGTTATGAAGAGGGAATGTGAATCGTCGTTTTCAATTTTCAAGGTGTATGTATAAGGTGACAAAGCTTTGTGTCTGAGCGTAAATACCTTACTACAACGAATGAAGTATAATCGGTGTTACCAATAGGGTAAAACAGACAACGTAATACTACATTATATATATACAGTATTTCAATTTGTAGAAAATAATAAAACATATAAAGTATACAATATAATACTACACAGTATTTGCTTTCAATTTATCTAAAAGTAGTGTTACAAATAGGGTATAATTAGCATTGACGTAGCACAGTCGCACGAGCAATAGCATGGACGTAGCAGCGTAGCACGTAGCATGCATATTTCGATCGGCATTTCGTTTTTTATTCATACTGTGCTGGTTTATACAATTTTAGCACGTCAATAGCACTACACCTTGAACATGCTTTGTAAAAAGCTCAATATTTCACATATATACATACATTCAAAGACTGAATCAAATTCAATCATATTTATATATATATAATTATGATATTTGATTTACTTGGAAATATAAACCTTTTTCATCGACATGTATGTGTAGATATACAATTTGCAAATAGCATTGCAATAGCATTGGAATCAGTACATGCAGGAGCATTACAACCATCATCGTTTTTCATAGGTAATACAAGGAGAGGTAGTATACTCTAACTTCGTACTCTTCCCAATTTTGTATTTCCATCCACCAGTCAATGCTATTTGGGTGCTAATTCCCTCGCGGAGTTCATTTATAGAGTTGTTAATAGAATAATCAACAAATTAACACTGATAACAAAGCGAATGCAAATAGCAAATAATAATAATAACACTAATAACAATGCGAATGCAACTAAACAGTTTTTTGTACCATTAACAATGTAAATGTTGTTTGTCGTAGTAAAAATAAATGTTGAACTCCGCGATGGCAACTCCAGCACCCCACGTACTCTTCTCTAAAAGGATATATATACTTGCGCTTGCGACTAGTTGTGTGTGTGTCTGTATATACATATATAAATATATATATATATAAATAAATAATTTCATCTATACACTTTGCGATAATTAAAAACTAGTTGTAAATTATTATTGTGTGGTTGAGGGTTGTACAGCATTGGGAACATTCGCACGCGTATACGTTGTAACATAGTAAATAGTTTTACTTTTTATCACGTACATACATAAATATATATAGTTGATTTATTCAAAAAAAAATTGTATACACTCGCTGATAGAATATGGCTTCGTATCGATCTTTACCAGCTCAGAATCCATTTACATTTGATTCTGATGATAGTGAGGAGGACGGGCATATTTATGATGATGACGTAGACATAAATATTGATATTGAGGATGATGGTATTACAGTAGACGAAGGTACTATGAATCGGAATACTGCAAATAATACTTTTAACAACGATCCGTTTTACAAAAATCTATTTCATGAAATCGATTCATCCAATAGTGATACAAATTACTCATCCTCGTCAACAACCTCGGATACAATATCAATATCAGACTTGGATGATATGCCAACACCGGATATTCTTTTTAATAAAGATGACTTGGATGATATTATTGAAGAAGATGAACACGAGGACGTACATGTCATTGACTACAACCGCAATGACATGGATTTTCAACATATTTTTGTTGATAATCCACAGCAAGACAAAGATGATGAAGATATATTGTTGAACGATATTCGTTACGAGAATCCAGTTTCATCGCCTAAAAATAAAAAGAGAAAAAAGACAACAACAAGCGTTAAGACAACGAAAAGCAAAAGTAGCAACAAGGCAAAAGGCAAAGCAACGACAAGAAAACCGCGAACAAAACAACCAAAGAAAGCAAAGGAACCAGAAGAATTTATGTTGTACAAGGTTCCAAATATTGATGACTGTTTAAAATTTTGTAAAGAGACAAATACTACGTGGAATATGAAGCAAGGACAAATACGCGTATTTTGCGACTATTTAATTGCAGCAGCGATCAATGCACAACAAAAAGGTAAAAAAGTAAAAAAAGGTGATGCAATTCAACGTGCATCAATGTTGGCATTTGGAAAATCTATCTATATTCGTGGTGGTGGGGTTTCAAAAGGTAGTGCATCTGACGTTATTTCGAAAGCATTCCACTTTATTACTGGATACAAACGAGTCAAACGTACGTGATGCTACACAATATCAATAACCTGATTCATATCTTTCTATATATGTACATGCATATTCACACACACGCGCGCGCACACACATTTACACATTTTTTATTCACACGTAATACATGCTAACACTTTAATATTATTAATCGACTCCAGGAAATCGCGAGAAACGAAAATGCAATGATGCCACCCAAAGCAAAGAAGAAGTTAAGCTGGATGGTAATGGCAAAACCAGCCCAACGTTTATAAATAATAAAGTCATTTACAACAAACTCAAATCCGTAGCAACATCAATCGGTACAAAGTCGGAACAGGTTAAATCAATACAATTTAAATCAATACAATTGAATGATACAAGTGGTGTTATACGCATGCATGGTAACAATAGTTCATCAGATGTTACCACAGATTCCGATTATGATTCATCGAATGCAGATGCTAATAGTGACAGTGGTAACAATAACATTAACAACACACGTAGCACTAAGCAAAATAAAAAGCGACGACGTGAAAGTCCAACTGATAATAATGATGTGTCTGACATTATGCCAACCCAAACTGGATTTATTCCACCAGCGTTACTATTTATTGTTGCGCCAATTATGTTTGTTTGTTTTATAGCATACGGTGTCTCATCGCCAAATAACCACAACGCCGGTCTTTTGCCAGCAACACCATTACTTCAAACAAAACACACTGAACATACCCAATTTAAGCGCGACAATATGGAGCAACGGAAAATGTTAGCAACAACAGTGGCAAAAGCAAAAGCAAAAGCAAAATCATTAGAGTCTAATTTTAATGTCTATTCCAATGACAAAAAAACAGTTAGGCATTTACGCCATGCAGTGAATGCTATTCATTTTGTAAACGATGTAAAGAAAAAACATGTACATAATATTAATAAGAATAAAAATAAGAATGACCTAGTAAATAGAGAGCACCACGTAAAAGATGACCATAATCATGGTACGCATCCACCAAGACCAAAACATTTAACATTAAAATTGTTTATTGCCAAACACGACGATGGAAAGGAGAAGAAAAAGGAAAGCACAAAGAAAAAAAGGCGAGCTGGACCACCTAAACCAGATACTGGTCCAATATTAACGTCACTAAATATTGGTGGATTAAGAGGTATTATAGCTGCTATTACCGGCGGTGCAACTGGTAACAATAATTTCATGGCACAAAAAGCAACAGGCGGTAGTAGCAATCCGCACCATAAGAAACAGCAAGAAATAAAACATTTTTATTGAAAGGAAGAATAACTTAAAAAAATTATTTTTTTATCTTTTTCATACGTATAAAATAATAGAGTTTAATCGTATTCTTCCCCAAATGCTACACTTGGTAATTTTAATGCGCTACAATTATTATAGGCGCGCATTAATATTTATTTTGTGATTTATCATTATATACACCACGCCACTTATAACAACTACTTGTACAAATTTGTATATACACACGTGCATTCGAGCTTCATTATAGTAGGATAGAGTAAGTTAACTTAATATTCTTGAGACTGAGTATTGAGCATATCATAGAGTATGATATTCATCACGGGATCTAAAATTATATAACTTTACACTTTAACACAATTATTTATGTACACGAGAGTAAGCCTTTTATTAAAATTAAAATACGCACGAATATTTATTATTACATGTTTATAATCGCTCCCCACTATTTCCATACTCATCTTGAAGTAAATGGCGGCGACGGGCGCCATTTGAAGTGCTGCCACACGGGCCATTGTTTGGTTTATTATCACAACTGGCAGTATACGTAGTGCCTATCACTTTATAATAATACCCAACTTGCATCTTGGTCCATGGATCCTTCACTTGGTCAATGCCATTTGGGTCATCTGCAGGCAAACATTTTATTGCCTTGCATACACTGTAATCTTTTGTATCTGGACAACAAGACTCATGATCACGCCAAATTTTCACATCAATTGTCGTGCGTGGTATGTGTGGTATAATATCTATATTATTTGCCGTACCACACTGCGGCAACTCTTTTTTTAAATACCCATTCGGTGATGTCGAATCCAGTTGTACTACAAATAAATCCGTACCATCAATGTTTTGTAACGAAATATCGTTTGGTGTAAACATTGGTGTCGGGCAATCGTCTGTAATTTCATATCGTGCTTTTTCTCTTAGCTCAGGAATTAACTTTGGTGGAATGTCCCATGGTGACATAATTGCTAAATTGACAGTCGACCCAACCGTTGTGCCTGGATGATTTAAATCGATATGCGCGTAGCCAGCACAAAATGTATTAATATCTTGTTGGTATGTGGATATATCGCTCATCGTAACAACTGGGCATAGTTGGTTCGTCGGCACATTGCTGTTGCCCAATCTGCGTTTGTTCTTTTTTTCATTTTCTTTCAACGCGGCAATGAATTTGTTTGTTTTTTGTATTGCGTCATGTTGCGATTTTGCTTTTTGTTTTAATGCTGTT
>JACKZZ010020373.1_pt1 | contig 20812 bp, 8 predicted proteins | sample 8027871 | NCBI WGS metagenome assembly JACKZZ01 (sample SAMN15724774, study PRJNA655200) | protist metagenome | isolation source: fluorescence activated cell sorting (FACS) single amplified genomes of... | place: USA: West Boothbay Harbor, Gulf of Maine | collected 2000-07-19
GCGCTAATTTGTCCCTCGGGGTCACAACACAGATTGCAAGGAATGCAACAGCATGTGAGGTAGCCAGGGATCAAATTACATACGGCCTCAGTAATCTTAGGTTTGAGCTCCTCCATAACCTTTTCTTTTGCCATAGCCGCAGCTTGGGCGAGCATATCACTACCACCTCCTCCAAAAAGTGCACTCATAGTTTAATAGTGACAATAAAGGGCGTGAAAAAATCATTGAAAAACCCCCCGAAAATTTCGCCCCTCCTGCGCGACCCAAGATTATACGCCGACACGGGTCGCGCGATTGGGAAAAGCTATCCGAAATCGAAAAGATCACACCACCCAGCGAGCATTGACATGGAAACGATTTACGAAGCTGGTGAATGGAGATGGATGGTTTACGGCTTTATACCTTACAATTAATTAAATTAAACCCTACACGATGAGCCATTTCTCTAGGGCAGTCTTCCATTCGTTCAATATTTCGCTATCGTGGCTTCGGAATCGGAACCTTCTTCCTTCAAGGTTATTAATATAAATATGTCCAGGTGGCGATCGCACAAGTGTCGCTTCCTGAAGGTTAATTTCACTGCATTTCTTTAATCCAAATGCTCGATAAGATGTAATCAGAGCACCTTCGCAAATTAGAAATCGTTTCTGCCACGTCCCTGGCTTTCCGCCAGATTCCTTCTCAAATTCCGCTTCCATCTTGGGCATAACTACTGGTGGGCGTGTAGGTAAAACAGTTTCCTTTGTTTTGTCTTTTTCCGCTTCATACGTGGAAGGTCTCCTTATAGACGTAGCATTGCATCTCCTTATATTCTCTTCTATGGCTTTCGTTTTTGGATGACTAGCGCCTAGTTTAGCCCTACGGATATCTAAAGCTTGGCCATAGAACACTAATGCCTTGTTGTAATCCCCTAGACATTTGTAAACAACAGCCATATTATTTAAAGTAGCCGCCACTTCAACGTGGTCATTGCCAAAGTGTTTTTGACGGATCTTAAGAGCCAAATTATAATCTGCGAGCGCCTTGTGGTACTCTCCTTGCTCCTTATATACAGCTCCAATGTTATTATAAGTAGTAGCTACATCAATATGATCGCTTCCAAGTTCTTTCAAACGAATATCTAAAGCTCTCTTATTATATTCTATAGCATCAACGAATTCTTTTTTCTCACTATACACAATAGCGATATCCGAACATGCAGACGCGGTGAGGATATGCTTAGGTCCCAGGTACTTCTCTCGGATAGCTAACGCCTTCTCAAAATAAGTAAGTGCTTCATCGAACTTGGACTGCATGTTTAATGCATTGGCAATACCAATATAAGATCGAGAATATGACAACTCATCATCTGGCCTGAGCTTCATACCTATTTCTAGTTCTTTTTGGAAGAACTTCATTGCATCGTTAAATAACGCTCGTCTCATGTGTGTATTACCAATCAAATGGAACATTTCCAAAGTATCAAGATCATCATGGTCTATTCCTTGTTGTTGTAGCAATCTATGGTACTTTAGACATTTCACTAATGCAGTTTCATAATTACCTTGCTTTTCTGCATTTCCGGCATCTTTAAGCACCTTAGCGATTCCTTCTCTCGATGTGATTTTCTCATCCATTGCTTTCTCTAACGATGCAGAGTAAGCAGTCATTTCAGCTTCTGTCATAGGCTTCTGTAATCCAGCCTCATCCATCTCCTTTACTACTCGCTCCATGAGCGCTTTACAAGTTAAACCTCCGTCGTCCGTTGAACCTCCATAAAACATGGACATGGTATCCAACAAAACCGCACAAACTTTAAGACGATTACTTATCGGACAATTTAATTGTATGGGTCAAGCCGAAAAGGTTCTCTTTTGAGTTTTATTAGATTTACCCGGTTAACTTGCCTCCTATCCAGACAAATAAAATAAAATAAGGCTAATTCCAGTACAGTATGTCTCTGCCCGCTGATGGAAGTTGGTTTTCTGATGAAAATAGTGCGTTAGAATATCTCCACACAAAGGAGGAGGAGCCTGCTGTTGAGTTAATGCCAAGAAAGATCCCTCCTTTTGAGGACGATGAGATCCCACAAGGAGTGCGGCACCAACAGCATAACCATCACCTAGAATCGATGGACTTCATGCACAATGAGAGCATGGTGTGGAAGCAACACCACCTGCAGCGTGCTGTCGACAATCATACCGAATCATTCTCACTTACAACCAAAGTTGGGGCCTACAAATGGATGATGGTAGTGGTGACGGGTATTCTCATAGCTGTAGTAGGTATAGGTGCTGAAAAACTTACTTTTACACTCTTCCATGCGAAGTTCGCTGCTATGGAGCATTACATGCACACTGAGCAGCAAACAGACGCCTTCTTTATTTGGGTAGGGATCAGTATGGGTCTCGCACTCGCTGCTTCCGTGTTATGCGTTTACGAACCACTTTCCGCTGGATCTGGCATTCCGGAGGTCAAATCGTACCTCAATGGGGTTAATATCGACCCACTACTACGCTTTAAGGTATTCTGGAGTAAGTGGCTAGGTTTATGCTTCTCGTGTGCCAGCGGGCTTGCACTGGGTAAGGAAGGGCCTATGGTGCACCTTGGAGCCATCGTAGGTGCTGCTGTTAGTCAGTGTAAGTCACAATTCGAGAATGTAGATGCATCGTTCAATAAATTCCAGGCGTTGCGTAATGATAAGGCTAAGCGTGATTATGTAACCTTTGGTGCTGCTGCTGGTATTGCTGCTGCTTTCCGTGCTCCCATCGGTGGTATTCTATTCACTTTAGAGGAAGGAGCTAGCTTCTGGTCACCTACTGTCACTATCCGCTCCTTCCTATGCGCAACAGTGACACTACTGGCGACATCTATCTTCTTCTTAGGCAGACATATCAATAGAGGCATGCTTGCATTTGGGAACTTTAATGATTTCGACGAGGGCCTCACGAATTTCTATCCGACTGATTTATTAGTCTTCGTGTTAATGGGAATTATGGGAGGGCTGTTTGGGGCCTTTTACAACCTCTGTCACGTCAAATGGCAGCAAGTCCGAACTAAATATGGGTTCATTGGTACTAGTTATAAGCGGGTGATAGAAGTATGTATAGTAGCCTTGCTGATGGCAGCGCTAGGGTTTGGAATTTCTCTTCGCTTTGGATGTACCGACATGCCAACCACCGCTGAAACTGATGCAGCATCTTTTACAAAATATGAAACTGATCTATTACACCATCTCGTGCATTTCCAGTGCGGTGAATCCCAGTACAATGAAGTTGCTAGTTTGTACCTAACTGAACCGGCTATAGCTATGCAGCAGTTGTTCCACTTCAAGGAGTATGATGGCACACCCTATGAAACATTTTCGACCAGTGCTCTACTGCTATTCACTATCCCTTACTTCCTACTAGCAACACTAAGTCCTGGTCTGCTATGCCCAGCGGGTTTGTTCGTACCAACACTCCTATCAGGGGCTGGATTTGGCCGACTTGTGGGTCATACGTTGAATGAAACCTTTCCTGGGGAGGTTGCTGATAGCGGCACATACGCTTTAATGGGAGCAGCTGCAGTGCTTGGGGGTGTAAATAGAGCTACAGTAGCTGCTGCAATCATAATAGTGGAGGCGTGCGGAAAGACTACATATCTTTTACCACTCATGTTGGTCTTCGTATCGGCTAGATATTCTGGGAATTTATTTAATGTTGGGATTTACCATATTATGATTGATTTGAAAAATTTGCCTCATCTTGATGGAACAGTCCCACGTGTAGGCTTAATCGCATATCAACAAATATCCGACTATATGTCGAAAAATATAGTCACCCTGGAGCACGTGGCCTTGCTATCCACTATTCGAGAGGCACTTGACACTTCTCATCATGGATTTCCGGTTATAAATGAAAAAGGGAATCTTTGCGGATTTATTCTGAGGAAACATCTGACAACTTTGATTTCTTTAAAGTGTTTTTCGTATCCTACTGAAGAAGAAGGAGAATGGGAGGGGGGAGGGGGGGAATTAAAATCATTAAAAACTGCAGCTTCAGTTTCACATTCATCTTTCGAGAAACACTATCCGCAATATGCTGAAATCGGGGATAATTCTAACGCTAACCCTAACCCTACCCCATGTACCGACTGTGTGTGGATTGACCTACGACCATATATGGATACCTCTCCTTATGTGATATTCTCAACCGCGTCAGTGTCGAAAACATATAGACTATTCCGCACACTCGGCCTTCGCCATGTCGTTATACTAGAAAGTGATAGTAAGAATAGTAACAGCAACAATGACCGCAAACCAGTCGGTATTATTACCCGACACGACTTGCGTAAGGAGAAGTTACTAGATAAGGGACTGAGTCCAGCATCTTTGCAGATGTTTCCAGCACTCCCTGTACTGCCGCCTGCTGTAGTGGATATTAGGCAGAGGAGACTGGTTTCTACCACTACCGCTAACGCTAACACTACCGCTACTACTGTTACTGTTACTAAATCCAGAAATGTGTAATCTTGGCAATAAAGGAAGGGTAGGGAGGATTGTATTTTATTTCGTGTTTTCATCTGTTACATTACTGCATTTTTTAAACCGTACCTTCCATGTTTATACATTTTTATAAATTTTTAGAAATAAAGTCTAGTCGCCTTTTAATGTATAAAGCCACCCATGTATGTGATATTCATCCATTTATTTACGTGCGGTAAAATAACTTTTTTTTCATCGTTTCCCTTGAATGAAACCCGCAAATCCTACTGCGACTCTTCCCCCTTCCCCTGCGCTGATTGCTGACTGCTTCGTCTCTATCACCAACGGATGTTCGGGGCCACAGATGCTTATCAATTCCTTCAGTCTATTTACCTTTTCCTGTGGAAATGCACCAATTGCGACTAGAAAGTCTAAATGGTCCTCAAATCATCATCATTGGTAATGCTAGTATTAGTAGTAGTAGTAGGAGGGGTATTATCACTATCAATAGGGAGCAGCGATAAACGAATAGCTTCTACCATATCTGCATTCTCTTGGTCGTTCTCGCAACCTTCAAATCCTACTGCGACTCTTCCCCCTTCCCCTGTGCTGATTGCTGACTGCTTCGTCTCTATCGCCAACGGATGTTTCCCTTGAATTTCAGCAAATCCTAACCGAATGTTCTGCTTCGTCTCTATCACCAACGGATGTTCGGGGCCATAGATGCTAATCACTGCCTTCACTGCATTTATCTCTTCCTGTGGAAATGCACCAATTGCGACTAGAAAGTCTAAATGGTTCTCAAAATCATCATCATTGGTAATGCTAGTATTAGTAGTAGTAGGAGGAGGGGTATTATCACTATCAATAGGGAGCAGCGATAAACGAATAGCATCTACCATATCTGCATTCTCTTGCTCGTTCTCGCATCTAGCTATATAGGGTTTCAATTCTAACACCAACGGATGCTCTGCTCCTAATTTTAAAAATATTGACATTGCTTTTTGGAGACTCTCTATAGCTAACTCGTATTTCTTTTGTTGTCGGTAAGTCGCACCTATATTAGCATAGGCCGCACCGACATCGGGATGATTTGAACCCAAAGTACGTGAAATCACTAAGCTCTTTTGAAAATGCTCTAGCGCGAGGTCGTATTTCTTTTGGCCTCTGTAAACATTTGCCAGGTTACAGTAGGATGCACCCACATGATTATGATTCGCTCCTAGCGAAAGGGCAATAGTTAGACCTTTATTGTGATACTCCAGTGCAAGATCATACTCCCGCTTCTTAAGATAAGCAACTCCAATATTATTATAAATCTCACAAATATCGATATGGTTTTCACCACGAGCAAGCCTGATCGACAAACATTTCATGTAAAACGGAAGGGCTTCGTCTATTTGTTTTTCCGTTGCGTAAGCATTGGCAATATTGTTGTAAAGAGTGCCAACATTAGCACTGGCAGACTCTCCATTCGAAATATAGATATCCAAAGACTTATGATAGTTCGGCAGCGCATCATTCACCTTTCCTATTCCCATCTGAGCTATAGCGAGCATGTTGTATACCTTCGCCAATCTAATATCATCAGCAGTGCAGCCTGGTAGTGATAAATAGCCAGCTAAACACTTCTGACAGAGCTCTAGTGACGATTTATGCTGGCCCGTAGCATCCAAATTATCAGTATATGCCATCATTTTCTCCAATTTATCCTCATTATAGTTGTGTTCTCCACCATCATTGTGCTCTGTCGCGTGTTTAAATGTCGCTTCAACCCACTCGCGCATCTTATCCTTAACGATAAAATTGAGGTTCTCTAACCCTACTTCCGCTTCAGCAACATGTTTGATGCGAGCTAGATCGTCGGGCAGCCACGATTGACTCTTATTGACATCGATATCTGCCAACATCTTGTAGAACAAGCTAGAGTCATTGCTAATCGATTTAATAAATCCCTCTCTTTCATACTCACTCATAGCGACTTCGAAGTTGCTCTTAGTGGCAACAGTACTGTAAATCTCAAACAAGCACCAAGCACGGGTGAATGGAATGGGGTCATTCCAAGGCGCCAACACCATCACAGTATGGCCAAATTCCTCAATCGCAGACATAAACGTACTCGTAAACCATTCGAAAGGCAAATCTGGTGTTAGATGCTGATTGTTTGAGAAGCTAGAAAACCAAACAAAGATATCGGGAGTATCTTTAAAATGGTTGTCCAGTGCACTCACAACATCGAGGAAATTCTGACCGCATGCATGAGAAATAAACACAGTTGCTATGCCGACATCTGAGTGGTTTTTATACTCTAATAACTCACAATAACTGCATTTTAGCTCTTGGGTGGCTTTTAAGACGAATCCAGCTGCCTCTCCATCCGTTACATCACCTGTAGTTAAATTTTCAAATCTATCATAACCGCCATTATTAGCAATGAACTCAAAAAACACGCTTATTCGCACTCCAACTTTGGGGAAAGGGACGTCTTTCAGAAGAGAATCTGACTGTTTCATTGTTTCATCAATAGTAGTTTCCGTCTGGGCAGGAAGAAGAAGACGAGGAGAAGGAGGAGGAGGAGGAGGAGATTTGGTAGAACTATCAAAATTCTTGACAATATCACTACCATCATTACCATCATCATCATCGAGGGATACCGCATACTCCTTTATTTTGGCCCTTAGATATGCCTCCTGTCGGATACCCACGCCATTAACAAACTTTCCATCAAAAACACTTCCATCGGCATATGTCATCTTTCCTCTTCCGCTTGGCTGATCATCAGCCCACTCACCGATATACACACATCCATTGGCATATGTCATAGTCCCTATTCCGTTTTTTGAATAATTTGCTCATTGACCAACATACGTGCCCTGGGAGGAGTCGGTAACTGTCACCATATACGCACCTTCAACCAGCTCAATAACTCCATTAGCATATGTCATTGTACCATGACCCTCAAACTTATTATCGATCAACTGGCCGTCATAAATTAAAAATTTCCCCGTATCGGCATCCACGACATATGTCAATGTACCGTGGCCCTCCATCTTATCATCGATCCACTGACCAACATAGGTGCTTAACCGTTTTGTTTCAGTACCCGTACCATGCCTCATATCGTCCTTCCACTCACCGACATACACACGAACTGGAGAGGTGAGGTTACCTATACCATGCATCTTATTGTCCTTGAAATCACCTTCGTACACATCTCCGTCATCGTAATCCCTTCTCCCCTTACCACAAGCCTTGTCATCGATGATAGGCCCAGTATAAGTAAAGGGACGTCCAGATGCACTGGTCCCTCGAATTGTACGTACATCTGCAGTAGGAGTAAGAGCCACAAGAGGAAGAGGAAGAGGAAGAGCTGGGTCTACAGAAAGGGATTCCATATCTTTGGCAACAGCATGAACATCATCTTGAATATCTTGTGGTAATATTACATGTTCAAGGGAAACAGGTGGCACAGATGATACTTCACTAGCAGCACAATTCTCATTTAGGGCCGGGAATGCACTGGAACTGGCACTCATGGCTTTCAAGAGCCCAATAACCTTAAATTAAAAAAAACACAAAAACACTTGAAAATCCTGGTTGCCATGGGTTGTGTTGAGCGGTGTCATATCTAGCCGGAGCCCTGATCGATCGATCCTGGTCGAATGTCTTTGCTTCACTGGCCGCCAAAGAAGGATTATTTACATGGGGTTTGTTAATTAGTATTATCGATATATTGATTATTTTATGTTTGTAAAAAGAGGCATTACAATTTGTCCTAATAAAAATTTGTTTGTCCTCTACAGTTGTTTGTTACCACCTCTATTCCCAACCCTTACCTTCCGTCTAAAAGGAAATACTAAGCACTCTACACGTTTCTTACCGCTTTAAAATGAAAGAGAATGCAATGTCAATTTGAAAAAAGAATAGAAATAAATTATAATGATTTGATATGATGATGTCTTGAATGTAGGATGATGCACGTACTATTTATAATCTTTATTTTCAATCAATTGCCATCTTTTTTCTTCTTCTTTTATTCCTTCACTCCTATCTTTTCTACGAACTTCTTGAACTTTGGAATTAATCCAAGCGATACCCTTCCCAGTCTTTTGGAGCAACAAAATTATTTTTCTCCATCAATGCCAATAGAAACAATGAAGGTCCGTCCGTTCCCTTAGTAATCTTAAGAGTCTCATTGAAGACTGACTGAGCCTTTGGCCAATCGCCGCTAATATATGCTTCAATACCAACACGCCAAGTGGCACGAAAAGACTCATTCACCTTGTGCCGTAGTTGGATAAGATCGGTATCTCTCTCCCATACTCCACTCTCGTATGCCTGCACTTTGATCTCAGGGGCCTTATTCTTACGTTCCTCTTGGAGTTGCCTTTGCTTCTCATGGAGCTTTTGCATCTCAATATCATTAAAAGCAGAGCCACGACGAACAGGAGCAGCGACAGCTATAACAGTACCTCTTTTAGCTCTGTTTTCTTTTGCTGCAGCAATTCCTTCTGCCGTCAAACCCATGAAAAGAGAGGATCTACGACGACCAGCATTTGCCTTTACCGCATCTCTGGCTTCCTTTCTAGCAGCAAGCTTACTCTTGAAGACTGAAGCAGCTTTTAATGCAGCCTCGGTAGCAACAATCGCATTGAAATCATAATCCAAATCAGAATCATATGTATACATGCCAAAAGGATCAGCAAGAGGACCAAATACTCGATCAACTTGTCTGATATATTTAGTAGCCTGAGGGGATAAGAGATTATAGAAGGGCTCTGATAGTAGGATGGGGACACCGTACGCTTTAGTAGACGATTCCAAGTATTCCGCCATATTCACTGATGGCGATAGGTACGAGGCATCAATCTTTCTGTAGGAGCCGATAGCTCCTTCAATAGCCCAACCTACATGAAGACCACAGCCAATTCGGACGTTATAACCGGGGAAACGCTTGAATAATCTAGTGGTTGCAGCAGTTGAAAAATTGCAGATAAAGTCCTGATGGCGTGATAGATCTACAAGAGCCTTGAGGAAGGCTACAAGTGCTTGATCAGCAATGGCCATACGTTTTGCATTAGGCATATTATCTTCTAGTTTCCACGTTAATAGGAAAGCATCACCAATGTTCTTGTTAGCTGAACCAGAGCATTGAACTACTATAGAGTGTAGAATGTGAGCAATACGATTCACGAAAAGCATTACCTCCTCCTGTAGACACTCGGTAGTATCTGTGAAGTTACGAACATCACAAAAACCGAAGATAGAGGTAATAGTTATACCAGCTCCCATCATATTGAGCTTGCCTCCCTTAGATTCAGCAAGATTCCTAGCAATCACGTTAGCTCCAGCTTCGCCGAAACCTACCCGCATTAGTGAACCGATCTTATTAATAGTCTTCATCAGTAGGGTAGTTTCCATACCATCCATAAACCCTTCATCCTCAGTCGCGCCCATGGATGCATAGTCGACACCGAGAGGATCGACTGAAATCTTCTGCACCAGACCCACCATTGCCTCGATCGGGGTAATCACAAGTAAGGTCACATCCTTCGAGAAGTAATATGTACCAGTCATGAGTAGGATAACAACGAATATTGATAGTAGTAAATGCCAGAGAGCATCATCCACTGCTACTAATCTATTATCGAAATATACCGAAATATCATTGTTAGAAAAAGTTAGCACTTCGGATACGCGGAATCCACTTAGTTCTTCTAAACTATCATCACGATGAGTCAAAAAATTGTCATTATGCATAACAGCTAACACAGGCAATTCATCTGTGAAGAAATCTAAAGTGTGGTTCAGCCCAGTAAATGCAGGGTAGTAGATAGATGTTTCATACATCTGCTCCGCAAGATGGGCTGTATATCGGACTGTTAAATCTTCAGATGTCTCAGATAACAAAGGAATAACAAATAATAGAGAGAATACAAGGATAAGCACACGCTGAGTGGTAAGGTCAGTCATGGCGGTACCCACACGAGACTCAGTTTTTCCCTCCTCCTGCTCCAACTCCTGCTCTAATTGCTGCATTTTCTTGTTAAATGATTTGGAACGACCTCTCTCTTCCAACTTCTGTTTCTTATCACGAATCTTTTTATTTGTTTGGTAGTATTTGTAGAATTTAACCATTCGAACGATGCGTACCATTCTAGACATAGTAACGAGTTTAGATGAGTAGCCATCGAGATCAGTATTACCTCTGCCGGAATTATTAGTAGCAAAATCATCTGCAAATTCAGTATCGTCAGTACCGTTCATCCAACTAATCTCAAACCCCAGCGAAACTGTAGCAATGATATCAAGGTAAGCAAAAAAGGAACCGATTTTGAGATGTCTCAATTCAACTTTCTCCCCCCATTCATAAGTCCAATTCATATAATCGATAGGAGAAGAGAAACAATTCGCGAAAAATTCAAATGCAAAAAGAAAGAAACAAATAGACATTGTTGCAGTCCATCCAACATCCGCCTCTTTGGGTGCCCACATAATACGGAAATCATCACCGAACAGAGCCCAAATGGTAACCAAACTCATAAGAATTGAAATCTCCGTAGAATCCCAGAAATCCTTGGACTTCTTTCGCCATCTTTCAAGTCTCGGCAGATCTACACCTTTGTTGGCTATTTGGGACAGTCTAGGCGGAACGGTCGACGTTGAGCTGTTCAGATGAGCTGGAGCTTTATTGACGTGAGGAGGAGGCGATACTCCATTTACTTGTCCTTGTGTAGGCTCTCGAGGAATAGATACTGTGGGGGCTTCCGCCTTAGTAACTGCTGGTATCACTTTATTGGGCGCCACAACAGGGGCAGGAGCTGGCTCTGGTTTAGGCGCATCGATAGGAGAAGCGGTCTTCACGGCAATAGCAGGAGAAGAGGGCTTTGGCGATGGAGCAGGAGCAGGTGCAGGTGACGCTGGCTTAGGTGTAGGTGCTCTCTCTGGTTCAGGAGCAGCAGCAGCAGGTGTTGGTTGACGCTCTGGAACAGGCTCTGGTTCTGGTGCACGGGTGGGGGCTTCAATGACAGTTGAAGCTTCAGGTGCCGATTCCTGTGCTGGCCCCTGAGCTGGTGAAGCTGGCTTAGAATTAGAAACTGGAGTTGCAGGCTTTACTGGCGAAGCAAGTTTCTCAGTAGATCCTGTGCGCGAAGGTAGGTTCTCGGTAGAACCTATGCGCGAAGGTAATTTCTCAGCAGAATCTGATGCAATCACTGCAACATTATCCGCTGAATTTGTTCCACCACCACCCTCGCTGGATGCAGATGGTGCAATTGATGAGGGGGGGGGCCTTGACAGAATCGGAATAATAATGATCTTCAGCGACAACAGGCGCGGCTGCTGCCTCAGAAACCAGAGGTTCGGTGGGCTCTGGATCAGACATGCGCTCTTCAAATAGATCACTTATAATTTCTATTCGAGACTTTTCCTATTTAATGAAGGAATTTGATAAAACAATTACTTGAAATAAACTGACAGCAGTTCACAAAAGCAACTTATATCAAACGGACTAAATTTCGTAATGCCTACTTTTCTACAAAGAGCACACGCACAGGAAAACCGTAGACAACATTCCCCGTTGTAACCAATCGAGTGGCTACTCATATTTTTAAGAAAAGAAAAAGAAAAAGCGCAGGAGACGAGGATGAGGATAAGTTTTGTGAAGTTCATTCAATCAGCATTATCATTGGTTTGTGGATTGAATTATAACTTTTAAATCAAAATGGGTATATGCGAAAGTTGTATGGAAAAGGAGGAGGATACCAAGGTTCCTATTGCAGTTGATGATGAAGTTGTGACACCTCTTTCAACACAGGCATATAAGGAAGTGAAATCGGCAAGCAAAGATGTGGATAGTCAAGAATATCGTTTGTCAATTTTAGCTGAAGCACAGAGGAAGTTTTTGAATGCAAATGGACGGCCTCCAGTGGTATCCTATGAGAAATTAAACGAACTACGAGCTAAAATAGGGTCTGTGGTCATAGATGATTCAATAATTGATCCTAACCCCCTTCACGAGAAGAAGAATATCAAACCTCATAGTATGGACCAGATGTATCAAGTACTGAGTGAAGCTATCCCCATCAAGGAGGCCTATGACACTTTAGCCGATGAAATGGCCGCACTGGTCACTAAGCACACCTCTAAGTTGGACCAGGAAGCTACGGATGCGGTGCAACCCCTCACGGTAAGACCTCCCATCGTTGTAGTCTAGTCTTAAAGAGGAGGAGAGGGGGTGAGTGTGCTTGCTTTGCTTTGCTCGTTGGTTGTAAATAAAGATTTCCGACATAGTTATTAAATTAAAATTAAAATAAAATCGCCGACAGTAATAAAATCACATGTAATCTTTATTGTTTTCTTTGCTTGAGTTTATTTGCCAGATATTCATATCACGTGTCTGTCTATGCTGTACGGTGCAGCATCACCATATTTAAGCACCTCTCAACAGTGAGTACTAACTAATAAATAAATGCACGATTAAAAAATCTCTATCCTAGCTTAGAAATAGAACTTTCGAACGCCCCGGTAGTTTTGGATATATCAAAAAAGAACATCCATGGGTTAGTTGTCATTCGTCCATCTCATCATTTTTAAAGAGAAAGAAATTGTTGTGTACTTCGTAATTAATCAGTACTGGTACTTGGATGCCGGAAGGGGAGAAATGGAGGAGTTGATGGGATAGTAAGCGCACATGTGAAACAACACAACAAGAGAGATATGATACTGGTTTTTAGCACTAGTATTATTCCATCATCTCATCAATCACTTGTTTTAAAACGTGAGGTGGTTGAGCCCCACTGAGACCCACTGGCGTTTCACCGGGTCTATTATTTGTAATAATGAAGAATGGGACTCCCGATACTTTGTATTTGTATTTTGCAAGGCGATCTGAAGCAGTAACATCAGCGGTATATTTACCAGTAGACATCTCAGCTTTGAATTTATCCATATCTATAACAGAATCGCCCAGTTGTCCGAGACATTCTTCAAGAATATCTAGCTTGGAGACATCGCGTCCTTGTTCGAAGTATTCCGCAAACAGAATATCCATAAATTTCCTTTCCAAAGCTTCGTAGCCATTTTCATGTAAGAAGATCATAGCTCTATGAGGATTAGTGGTATTGATCACGCGTCTATTTGGATTGAATGTAATCCCTACCTTCTGACCAGCTGCAACTAGAGGGCTTTCGGGAGAATTCATCTTGTCTGCTATGTCCTTTCCATATTTGTTCTTAATATGCTCATAAAGGTCCTCCCCTTCATCAGGTATGGAGGAATTGAGATAGAAGGCCTTCCAATCAACTGTAGCTTTTGCTAAAGGAGTGAGTGATAGCGCAGTCTCGAGATTGCGAATCCCCACATAACACCATGGTCAGATTATGTCGGAGAAAATTGTCACTGAGAGATTAGGTGTTTCAACTGGAGCAAAGTCTGTCATTCTTATTTTGCTGAATCTGTAAATGCGATTCAATGGTTGTCGAAGTAAAGCCCTAATTGTGCGATTATTAGTCACCAAATGAGAAACAATTATTGGATTTCGATTTGGTGCCTGGCGCCTGGCTTCATGGTTCATATGGTTCATGGTTGAGCTAAAGATAGGTTTACTTAGTAATTGCATTCAATCGTTTAAGTATATATATATATATTAATAGTAATACACTTATTAGTGCTTGTAAGTGATTATAAATTTATTAATAAAACCAGCTGCTCTATCTGCTTATCTGCCTTCTCTACAAACGGGTGCGAGGGGCTAATAAGCATGAAGATGGCGAGGGCCTTTTGGTAGTACTCTATAGCCTTCCTAAACTCACCCTGCAGCGCGTATACTCCACCTATGTTTCCGTAGGCTATACCAACGAGGTCGTGGGTATTACCCAGAGTCAGTTGTATGTTCAGTTCCTTTTGATGGCAATCCATAGCCTTCGAGTACTCCTTCTGCTTTGTATACACATCGCCCATATTCATGTATATCTGACCGAGATGAGGGTTGGACTCCCCGGGGGGATGGGTGCGCATGATAGCAAGAGCTTTATGATAGTACTCAATCGCCTTCGCATACTCGCCATTTTGACTGAACTCCAAACCTATGGAAAGATACCGCATTCCGTCTGGAGGATCTTCAAGGTCTTCAGCTTCAGGTTTCGGAAAGGGCGAATCACATAACTCTGACTCGTCTGGTGCTTCCGTAGTGCCTGCGTCTGCCTCTACCTCTGCCCCTGCCTCTGCCTCTGCCTCTGCCTCTGCCTCTGCAACTACCTCCAGCTGCAGCTCCTCGGGAAGGCTATAGAAGATCTCCTCATCATAGCCAGGTGGGCATGTTACTTTTAATTGCTGCCGTGCCTCTCCAGCTGCATCCTCATTCGTAACTTGGCCCTCGTCTTGATCCTCATCTTGATTATCATTTTGATCCTCATCTTGATTATCATTTTGAAGGATTTGACACACTATAACCGTCAGTACAGTCCAAACCACAGCCACATCGGGCGGGATATCAGGCATACCCTCTGCAATACATTGCCTTTTTCCGGAGTCGTTCAGCAAATCAACCACTACTTTATAATTCAACAACATCTCCATCATCCCTGTGTTTCGACTGAGTTCTTCTATCCAATTTTCCCTGTCCATACAAATCTGCTGTAGCATTTGGCGGTTACTTCGGAAATACTCGTATATATCTTCTTCTGTTAATAGAACTCTTACCAATACTGAAAGAGGGGTTTCTGGTACTGCTGGTGCTGCTGGTGCTGCTGGTGCTGCTGATGGTGCTGAGCCAAACAAGCCTGTGGAGCAGCAGGAGGAGCAGCAGGAGCAGGCAGTATGTGTAGCAAAAGTAGGAGCAGGTTCACGGTCGGAAGAAGAGGCGGAGGACTGTTGAGCGATGGAGCCTTCGATGTTTCCTGCTCTGTACTCAAGGAGCAGTGCCACGAACTCACTCTTCTCGCAAAATCCCAAGACGTGTTGCTGTAGCCCTGCTTTAGCAATAGCTAGCTTTAACTCTTTAATCGACATCTCGGTAACATTTTTCTCTTTCTCCTGTTCCTTCTCCAAAGACATCTGCCGTAACCTTTGAAGGGCATCAGGAGTCAATTGGTCTTCCTGTACAACTTCAAACTCATCATCACCACCATCTCTTGCTCGACTCGCATCGATAACAGCCATAGCATCAGGCATCTTCTTCATCTGATCAATTGCCACGGTTGCTATTTTTACATAGGGATGGGTAGGGCCAAAATGACCGTAGATAGCAAGGGTCTTATTGAAGTACTCGAAAGCCTTTTGGTAATCCTTCTCTTTAAAGTACACAGTTGCCATGTTACCATATGCCATACCTACACTAAGATGGGTGGCTCCCCGGGGGAGACTGATAGTAAGCGCTTCATTAAAGCACTCGAGGGCCTTCGAGTCATTATCGAGTTCACGGTACTTTGAGCCTAGGTTATTATATGCATTGCTGGTTTGTGTACTTTGGGGATCACTTGAGAGGGCAATAGAAAGCTTTTCCTGGAGAGGTTCTAAGATATTCAGTCGTTCCTTAGATAAAGCTATTTTCATCCTGATAAATTGAACGCGAGGGTTATTACCATTCAACAAGGCGATATCAAGGGCCTTTTGGAGGTATTTGAGGGATGTAGCATACTCCCCCTGGTGACTATGTGTGGTACCCATGGTTGCATATATCATACCAACACTTTCATGTGTCTCACCCATGGTACGACATATAGGAAGAGCCTTGTTTAGGTACTCGTGAGCCTCATCGAACTTACGCAAACATGAATAAGTAGTGGCAATATTCATATAAAAGTGACCCAACTCAATATGAGTCTCACCCTGAGCAAGCTTGATGGGAAGAGCCATTTCATAGTACTCTAGGGCCGTCTTGAAATCATCCTGCTGAGAATACATTATTGCCATGTTTTCATATATATATCCGAGTGAAGAGTCAGCCTCGCCTTGAGGGGGAGAAAGGGAAATGGCCTTCTGATAGTACTCCATCGCCTTCCCATACTCCCCCTGTTGGCCATATACGGCTCCCTTGCTATTATACATCTTTCCTATATCAGGGTGTGTCTCATCCTCATTGCGTTTGATGATAATGGCCTTGTCGAGGTACTCATGGGCCTTGTCGAGCTCGCCCAGTGTCTGGAATAATATGCCCATCCGCCCACAGACCAGCCCCACATCAGAATGCTTTGACGATCCGTGAACAGAAATAAAAATATTCAAAACTTGTTGATACAGATCGAGGGATGCGCGATATTGGCCAGTTTGTTCCAAAAGGGCGGCTTCAGCCATCAGTGCGTCAGCTGAAGAACGAACAGTACCATCACAACTCAAAATCCTATTGTGATTGTGAAGCGTCGTCGATGCCCAGTCACGTATCTTCTCTTTGACAATAAGATTAAGTTCCTCTAGCCCAACTTCCTTAGCTACTTCAAGGATGCGATCTAGATCTTCTTTTACCCAGGCTTCGCTCTTTTTCACATCAATTGTAGCAATCATATTCTTAAATAAATCAACATCATAAGAAAAGTCTTCAACAAAATTCCTTCTCTCCACTTCACTCATAGCGACTTCAAACTTACTCTCGGTAATCACAGTGCTGTAAATCTCGAATAAGCACCAAGCACGGGTGAATGGAAAGGGGTTGTTATAGGGCGCTAACACCATCACCGTATGGCCCATATCTCTGATGGCAGACTTAAAGGTACCCGTAAACCATTCGAAAGGCAAATTTGGTGTTAGGTGCTGATTGTTGGAGAAGCTAGAAAACCAGACAAACACATCGGGAGTATCTTTGAAATGGTTTTGTAAGGCATCCACAACTTGGAGGAAATTCTGCTTGCAAGCATGAGAAATAAAGACCGTTGCGATTCCAACATTCGGATCTTTCTGATACTGCAACAACTCACAATAACTACATCTGCGTTCTTGAGTGGCCTTTAGTACGAATCCAGCATTTCCGTCAGTCACATCTCCAGTAGTCAAACCTTCAAACTGTTCCACACCGCCATTTTCCTCAATGAAATCCAAGAACACTTGAATGGTCACCCCCATTTTCGGAAAGGGCACATCACAGACCTTTGACTCGACCAGTATCTCCAGCTGCCGCTCCTCGGGAAGGCTGTAGAAGGTCTCCTCGTCGCAGTCAGGTGGGCATTTTAATTTTATTTGTGGTCGTGCCTCTCCAGCTCCTGTCTCTGTTGCACCTCGATCCTCATCCTCATCTTGATCATCATCTTGATCTTGATCTTGATCTTGAGTTTGAGTTTCAAGGCGAGACTGTGCATCTGCGCATTGCTTTTCCACATCAGATCGCTTATCTAAAGGAAGATTCTCACATCGCATGCATTCCTCAAAGGCTTCAATGGCATATTTCGTTCTGAATTGTCGCTGAGGCATTGCCATAAGAGCGACCCCTCGACGCCAATGAGCCTTCCAATTCGTAGCATCGATCTTTGCAGATCGAGTGACATCACGGCAAGCAGAGGCATATTTCTTCAATGCAAGGTAAGCAGCACTTCTATTTAAGAGAATAACCGCATCAACAGGCAGACCAGAACTTTCAGCAAGCTTTAAACAAGCACCATATGCATTCACAGCATCTTCATACGATTTGGATCGGAAATGGTTATCAGCTTCATTCTTTAATGACACTATCTTTGCTTTGTGTTCTTCAAGACCACTCCGTAGACGTTGAAGAGCCTCAATGACATCAGGAGTCAATTGGTCTTCCTGTACAACTTCAGACTCCTCCTCTTCCTCTTCCTCTTCCTCTTCCTTCACCTCTTTGTCTTCCTTCTTTATGGTTGCTTCAGCTTCTTTAATATCCTCTGGACTTAGTGCAATGCTGGTCGCATCCTCCATAATAGGGAGCTTAGCAATTTGTTGTTGTTCTTCCAGGATGCTGATTCGCAAAAGATTCTCCGCCAACCGGTTCTCTAGCAACAAATTCTTTGCTTTGAGATCTCCAGCTGCATCCGTATTCGTCACTTGGCCCTCATCTTGACCCTCATCTTGATTATCATTTTGATCCTCATCTGCAAGAGGGGTTTCTGGTACTGCTGGTACTGATGCTGCTGATTGTGCTGCTCTAACCCTTTCTCCCTGACCAACTGAGAATACAGAAGGATTAGGAGCTACATAAGGACCTTCACAAACATCGCATTGAGCAGCTTCAGGCCCATTACCAAGAGTGCATCGAGGGCAAATCCAAGCTACTCGTCTTGATCGTGGAATCCAATTCAAGTCAAATGTTCCATCAGCCTCTAACTCAATTACATCATCGTCACTCATTTCCCAAATTTACAAGATACAATAAAACTACTGTGACCCCCTGCGATGGAAATGTAATAATAATTTCAGATTCGCGGAGACATCCTCGTCACGGATGGAAAAGAATATGAGTGGCCATCCGGGGATCATTCGCCTGATAGAGGCAGAGGTAGTGGCAGAGGCAGAGGCAGGGGCAGGGGGGCGATACCCACGCTATCTTCATGCTTGTTAGTGCCACCCATCCTCGTGTAGAGATGATAGAGTAGCTGGTCTCCATGCAGCAGTACCGTAGTCAACAGTACAACAGGCAACACCCTGAGGCTTTCCAGGAAGTGTTAGAAAAGGAGCTGAACATCTTCAAACTCAAACAGCGTAAGATGCGAGCTGAACATGCAACTATTCCTGGGCGATATCCACGAGTTCATTGACGGCGAGTATGCGGATGGATAGATGGGATAATGAGTCTGAAGGTTTAAGAGGAGTCCCTCTGGAGCTCCTGCACCTGCGGTAAATAACCCTCCACCTCTTATGCTTAACAACAGGGTTTTATTAATAAATTTATAATCACTTACAAGCACTAAAAAGTATATTACTATTAAAATATATATAGATACTTAAAACGATTGAATGCAATTACGAAGTAAGAATTGAAAAGCAGCAACACCATAAGCCACCATAAATGGTAGCAAATTAACCTGACCAGATCCGAGATGCTTCCAGGGTGACTTGACGAGGATTAACCCGCGGTATTTCGATAAATCTCGTTCTAAGTGGAAACGCAATCCGTATACCAACAAAGGAATGTTCTCTAAGAATATATCTGTTTACTTTAGAATAAACCATGACGGAATAACCCGTGATAAGTCACTTAAACTATGAACTTTCCCTCTTTGGAATTTTTGTCCTGTGTCCCTTCTCTAACCGTCTGGTCAGTGTGACTAGCTGCTGGCATCTCAAAAACACTGTTCTCGAAACGAATCAATCAAAAGGTCATGATAAATATCGCGCCGTGGAGCTGGAAGGCACAGCGGCGGTAAAAACCGTGCTTTTCTACAGTAAAACCATAGCAGGTTTGGTATTCGCGAATACAACACCAATATGTTTTTAACTTTTACGGCCTTTTTATACTTCTTTCCATGATTGATTAAATTATTAAACTTTTCTTTATTGTTATTGTTGTGATGGTATGCATCGATTAATTACTAATTGCTTGTAATATGGAATGCACCTTCATAGCTTCTGTAGTGGGTCTGTACCTGTACTATTTATATGAAACTAGTGATTAGTCTAGTGATGCTAAGAATATCAAAAATAGCTTGGATTGGAGCGTCAGTGACTTCGCCCCGTAGATATGGTGCAATCGCCACCATCCAATTTTTCCGTCGCTCCCAACGCTCATCTTTCGTCCTTCGTATATGTATAGTGTCCTTGATCGATGCCATGGTACCTCTTGTGAAAAGCAGCTCTTCGTCACCTGCAATAGCCAACTCTACATCTTCACAAGAGATCTTTGCACTACCTCTTTCCGAGCATTTATTACCTGACAATTCCCAAATTTCAGCGGAAATATATTCGAGTGCACAAGCCAGATAAATCGCACCTGACCCTTGAAAAGTGGTCCCTTCAGAAACTATTTTGTAGCACCCATCAGTAACTCGATCGGCAGCGGAATTGCACTCTTGGGTTGAAAATACAAGGTTAGATCCTGAATGAGCAGCAGCCTTAATGCATTCGGACAGGCAGTGTTTATAAAGTTCAGCTTTTAATACTAATGGAATCGCAGTTTGAAGGAGTAGGCTCGAAATCAAGCCATTTTCTTTAACCTCGGGATCTATAGTCCAAACCTCAGGATCATTCAGGCAAATATAAATTAGACTATCCGCAAGACTAGCACAATAATCCTGGATTACATATAATGCATTGTCTTCCACCTCCATCCTAGGATGCACTTGCTGCAAAACCTTTAAAAATCCCTTTTTCCAATGTTTTTCCAATATTTTACCAGGCTGCCTTGATGGCTGAAGCGGTATCGCTAGGACAGCTTCATGGAATGGGACCCATCGACTCATATTGAACTCTTTACATAATCGCCGG
>JACKZZ010018563.1_pt1 | contig 20797 bp, 28 predicted proteins | sample 8027871 | NCBI WGS metagenome assembly JACKZZ01 (sample SAMN15724774, study PRJNA655200) | protist metagenome | isolation source: fluorescence activated cell sorting (FACS) single amplified genomes of... | place: USA: West Boothbay Harbor, Gulf of Maine | collected 2000-07-19
AATCCTTTCGCAACTACTAATGGTGCTGGTGCAATTGACTTAACGTCACCTGCTGCTGGCGATCAAAACGTATATTACAGACGTGTTAAAGTTACGAACATTATGTAATATTGGTTGATACCGATTACGAAAAGGGGCGATTAGAAATAGTCGCCCTTTTTTTTGGTCTAAAAACCATTATAAATAGTAGTATGACAGATACAAATATAATTGATAGAACACCTAGTAAGTTTGACTATGCAAGTCCTATTCAGTTTAGGTTTAAAATGACTAAATTACCTAACGTTGAATTTTTTGTACAGACAGCAAACATACCTGGTATCACTTTAGGATCAACAAGTTTCGAAACACCTCTTAAAGATATTGCAGGTGTAGGTGATAAGGTTACATATCAGACTTTAGATGTATCGTTTCTAGTTGATGAAAATTTAAACAACTATAAAGAGATACATGATTGGATTACAGGTCTAGGATTTCCACAAGATCATAAACAGTTTGCAGGTGTACAAGGAACAAGTGCTGATAGATTTCCTGGCACAACATCAAGTACGGCTGCCACAGGAACAAGTATAGCACAACCTCTTTCAGAAGGTGGTATATATTCAGACGCAACACTCACAGTTTTAAATAATAAGAACATTGCCAAGACCGAGATAAGATTTCAAAATGTTTTCCCTATATCTTTAGGGTCATTATCTTATGATATTAAGGCAAGTGATGTTGACTATTTGCAAGTACAAGCAAGTTTTAATTATATGTATTATGATATTGTACAAGTATCTTCTTCATAGTACAAAAAAATATAGGATGACTTTTGATGAAAACTTTAACATGGATCGACAAGGCCGTCTGCCTAGGTAATGGGCAATCAAGACAAGGTCTAGACCTCACAAAAATGAAAGACTATGCAACCGTAATAGGTTGTAATGCAATCTATCGTGACTTTACGCCTGACATATTAGTGGCATTAGATTCAAGAATATCACACGAGATATATCGTAAGGCATATCTTAAAAATATGAAAGTGTATTTAGGATACTGGACACCTGTTCCTATATTTGTTGCAAAAGAAATGATGAAAACAATGGCAGACAAAACTGATATTGTTTGGAATGATAGTGAGCAAGTTGTTTATCATGGTGCTGATGGTGTGTTTACACTTACAAAAGGACATAACTTAGGTATAACTTACATCACAGGTATTTCTAAAGAAGATGAAATAATAGACATTGAACCAGATGTAGATGGTTTTGCATATGCAACAGGCAGTCGATCAGTACATTTGGCTTGTGAATTAAATGCTAAAGAAGTTTACATAGTAGGACATGATCTTTATTCTAATGATGAAAAAGTCAACAACATATATGCTGGCACAGATAGCTATGCTGAAAAAGACGCATTGGCAGCTAGACCTGATAATCCAGATGAAACATATAGTTGGATATTGCAACATAAGAATACGTTTGATAAGTTTTCAAATGTTCAGTTTTACAAAGTAAATAAAGGGGCCGAAGCAAAAACAGACTTGCCAATAAAAGAATGGTCAGATTGTTCTAACCTAAAATATATAACACAAAAAGAAATGGAAAGTATGCTTTACAATTAGGCTAAAAGGTGATATAATATATACATGACATTAGAAGAATTACAACAATCAGTTAATAAAGACTTTAAATTAGATGACACAGAATTAGACGCTGAGTCAATTAAGATACCTTTATTACATAATAAATATTTACAACACTTTAATAAGTTTTCTTTATTGCTAAAGAAATCAGAATACGATCATAAGACTATGACAAGAGATAAGTGGGAATACTATACAGGCAAGGCGGACCCTAGTGTGTATCAAGAGAAACCATTTGACATAAAAGTATTAAAAGCAGATGTACATATCTATATGGACTCTGATCCAGAATTACAAAAGGCAGATCAAAAAGTTGCTTATCTTAATCAAATAGTTAAATACCTTGAACAAGTTTTAAGAAGTATTAATAATAGAACATTTTTAATTAAGAACGCTATTGAATGGAAGAAATTCACTAGTGGTGCAATCTAATGGATCATCAAGAAATATTTCCAACACATCTTTTTATTAAAGACAATTACATTAATTCAGATAGAATTAATGCTATGAAAAGTGAAATAATGAATTTATATAGTGATAAATCTAATTGGCAATCAGAATCTAATTTAGATAAGAATATAGTATTTAAAGAATTAACAAAAGATATTTGTATATCAGCATTTGATATACTTGACAAACTAGATTACAAAGCAGACGAGATAGAAATTACAGATATGTGGGCAAATGTATTAAAGAAAAATGAAACACATCAACCTCATACTCATTCAAACAATTTTTTAAGTGGCGTTTTTTATATAGACGCTGATGATACTATGCCTGGTATTACTTTTCAGGACCCAAGACCAGGTGCAAATGTTATACTACCAAGAAAAAAATTCGATCATATGAACAACGCAAGTCTATTACATTATAAATCAAAAACAAATCGAATAATGATGTTTCCATCATGGTTAGTACATTGGGTGCCTATAAATCTATCAACGAATAATCGTATAAGTATATCATGGAATATACAGATAAGAGGACAACTAGGTGAACACCACGAGTTTCAATCGGGACAATTCTAATCTCATCATCATAGAAAAAAAGAACGAAGTTTACATTACGGTAGACTGCGAATCAGATGTACAAAGAGAGATATCTGAATTCTTTACTTTCTATGTGCCAGGTTATAAATTTATGCCAGCATATCGTACTCGTATGTGGGATGGTAAGATAAGATTGTTTTCACAAAAAACAAAAGAGATTTACTTTGGCTTGTACCCATATATTAAAGCATTCGCCGAAGAAAGAGGTTACAATATAGTGGCCGCCAAAGATGTAGATATAGATAACAAAGTTGATAAAGATGTTGTCACTAAATTTTCTAATAGTCTAGGTCAGAAATTTGAAGCAAGAGATTATCAGATAGACGCAATATTTCATAGTTTAAAACGCAATAGGACCCTCCTGGTAAGTCCTACGGCATCCGGTAAGTCATTCATCATATATTCCTTAATACGATACTACACTCATCTAATTAAGGAAAATGTTAATAATCGAATACTTTTAATTGTACCTACAACATCATTAGTAGAGCAAATGTACACAGATTTTGAATCATATGGTTGGAATGTAAAGAAGTATTGCCATAGATTGTATAGTGGATATTCAAATCAAACAGACAAAAAAGTCTTAATATCTACATGGCAAAGTTTATATAAGTTGCCTAAATCATACTTTGAACAGTTTGGCTGTGTGTTTGGCGATGAGGCACATTTATTTAAATCAAAATCACTTACAGAAATTATGACTAAACTAATTGATTGTAAATATCGTATCGGTCTTACAGGAACATTAGATGGTGCTCACACACATAAGTTAGTATTAGAAGGTTTGTTTGGCGCTGTAAACAAAGTCACTACAACTAAAAAACTTATGGATAAAAAACAGTTAAGTAATCTGGCAGTCAGATGCTTGATACTTAAACATAGTGACGCTAATTGTAAAATAATAAGCAAAGGTAAATATCAAGACGAGATAGACTATCTAGTTGGCAGCACATCAAGAAATAATTTCATTCGTAATTTAGCACTTAAACTTAAAGGTAATACTTTAATATTATTTCAGTTAGTAGAGAAACACGGTAAGAATTTACATAAAATTATTCAAGAAAAGGCCGAAGAAAAACGAAAGATTTTTTATATATATGGCGGAGTTGAAACAGAAGAAAGAGAAAAGGCTAGAGCAATTGTAGAGAACGAAAGTGACGCTATTATTGTGGCAAGTTATGGTACTTTTTCTACTGGTATTAACATTAAGAATTTACACAATATAATATTTGCCAGTCCTTCTAAAAGTAGAATAAGAAATTTACAATCTATTGGTAGAGGATTAAGATTAGGCGACAATAAAGTCAATGCTACTCTATATGATATAGCAGATGATTTAATTTATAAGACTAAAGAAAATTATACGCTGAAGCACTTCCAAGAAAGAATAAATATATACAACGAGGAAGAGTTCGATTACGAGATACATAATATTAACCTAAAGGATTAGAATGGATAATAACACAGATTATCGTATGGTAAAATTAACTGATGGTACTACTATCATGGGTAGTATTGTTGTTGATAAAGATTTCCTACGAATCACAAACGCATTAGAATTAAGTACGATACAAAGGCAGACAGAAGTAGGTTCTAAAGAAGACACTACTTTGAAGCCTTGGATATCTTTTACAGATGATAAGACTTTTGTTATTCCACGAGATAAGATACTAGTAATCACCCAAGCGGACAATCACATATCGCATTATTATGAAGTTATACTAAACAAGGTACTAAAGGCAAAAGAGAACGCCAAACCTGTACTGTCTGCCGAGGAGATGGATAAGATATATGCATTGGCAGATCAGATGGATCAAATGCAGAAAATCGATCAACGAGAAACTGCTTGGTCCGAAGAAGATTTAATTGATTTATTTGGAAAGAAAACTATACACTAGGTACTCTATATAGCTGGTTCCCCAAGCGTCTACATACGCAGTATATCATAGATTCAGAAAGTGTCAAGCGTTTCAGAAAATAAAATTAATTAATACAACCTGCTTTACATTTAGCTACAAAAATGATATAATGAATATATTAATCAAGAAAGAAAATTATGAGTGAAATAAAACAAAGTAAGGCAAAACTGAAACCTCATTATGTAGATAATAAAAAGTTTCTAGTTGCCATGATTGAACACCGAGAAAAAGTCCAAAAGGCAGAAGACAAGAAACGAAAACCACCAATGGTAACTAACTATATAGGTGAATGTTTTTTGAAGATTGCTAATCACCTTTCTTACAGACCTAATTTTATAAACTATACTTATCGTGACGACATGATATCAGACGGTATAGAAAACTGTTTACAGTACATGAGAAACTTCAACCCAGAAAAATCTAATAATCCATTTGCATATTTTACACAAATTATATACTATGCGTTTATTAGAAGAATACAAAAAGAAAAGAAACAGCAAGATGTTAAGGCCAAACTAATTGCTAGTTCAGGCACAGAAATGATGTTAGATTCTTTAACTGGTGATGACGCTCAATACAAGAATCAGATGTTAGAGTTCTTACAAAAGAATGTAAAAGAAAGTGTACCAGCAGAACCTAAAAAAATAAAGAAGAAGAAAAAATAAGTAATGAAAATAGCGTTGTTGAATGATACTCACTTTGGTGTGAGAAACGATAGTATGATCTTTGATGACTTCCTGCATAAGTTTTATGAGGAAACATTTTTTCCCTATTTAGAAAAACATAACATCAAGACACTTATTCATTTAGGTGATGTTGTTGATAGAAGAAAATATATTAATTTTAAAGTTGCTGATAACTTTAGAAAGAAGTTTCTAAACAAACTATGGGATATGAAGATAGATACTCATATGTTAATCGGTAATCACGATATCTATTTTAAAAATACAAATAGTGTAAACTCTTTACAACAGTTATGTACTGCACCTGATGGTGTCAATGAACCATGGATATACGAAGAACCTAAAGTTGTAAACTTTGATGGTCTTAATGTATTAATGTTACCATGGATTAATCCTGAAAATGAAAAACAATCATTCGATATGCTAAACACAGCAAATGCTGATGTGTGTATGGCACATTTAGATTTAAATGGTTTCTATATGCACGAGAACATAACACAAACTCATGGTTATGATAAGAGTATTGTAAAAAGATTTGAGAAGACATTTAGTGGCCACTTTCATTCTAAAAGTGATGATGGTCAAATATTCTATCTAGGTGCTCAATATGAAATGACATGGTCAGATTATGGGCAAACAAAAGGTTTTCATATATTTGATACTGAAACAAGAGATATAGAATTTATACCTAATCCAAATACTATATTTGAAAAGTTAATGTACAATGATACCGAAACAAATTATGATGATTTTAATATAGATCATTTACATAATAAATTTGTAAAACTTATTGTGGTTAATAAAAAGAATAATGAAATGTTTGATAGATTAGTTGATAGATTATATAATAGAATAACTGTACATGAAATAAAGATATTAGAAGATTACTCCGATCTCAATGCCAATCTTGTAAGTGATGATGTTGTTGAGGGTACGGAAGATACAATGACACTTGTTAATAATTATGTAGATCAACTACCAGTCGATTTAGATAAAGACAAGTTAAAAAGTATGATTAAAGAAACATTTTTAGAGGCACAAGATGATAGTATTTAAAAAAGTAAGATATAAAAACTTTCTATCGACAGGTCAACAGTTTATAGAAATACAACTAGATAGATCAGCCAAGACATTAGTTGTAGGTGAGAACGGTGCTGGTAAGTCAACTATGCTAGACGCATTATGTTTTGGTCTATTTCAAAGAGCATTTAGAAATATTAAAAAAGATCAGATGGTCAATAGTATTAATGAAAAAGATTGTGTTGTAGAAGTAGAGTTTGTTATAGGCAAGAATGAATACAAAGTTATAAGAGGTATTAAACCTAACAAATTTGAGATATGGTGTAATGGCATAATGTTAAATCAAGACGCTGCCGTTAGAGATTATCAGAAACATTTAGAATCAACAATATTAAAATTAAACTTTAGATCATTCACACAGGTCGTTATACTAGGTAATGCTTCGTTTGTACCTTTCATGCAATTAAGACCAGAATATAGAAGACAGGTCGTAGAAGAAATATTAGATATAGAGATATTTTCTAAAATGAATTTTATTTTAAAAGACAAAGTAAAAAATCAAGATGAATTAATTAAACAATCAGATTTTAATTATCAATTAATAGAAAGTAAAGTAGATTCTCAAAAGAAACATATAGAAGATTTAAGTGGTAACAATCAACAATTCATTGATAAGAAACAACTAGAAATACAAAAGGCACAGACAGATATAGATAACTATCAATTAGATATAGATAGAGTATCTGCTGAGAAGACTGCCTTACAGAATGAAATAATAGATGAAACTAAAATAAATAACAAGTATAAACAACTTCATAATATGGAGGCTAAGTTAGAGAATACTTGTAGCAAACATAAGAAAGATTTAAAGTTCTTTGAAACTCATAACGATTGTCCTACTTGTCAACAAACTATTGATGAGGCATTTAAATCTACAATGATTGATAAGAAGAAAAACAAAGTTGTTGAGATTGATAGTGCCATGGGTCAGTTAGTAAAAGAGATTAACACTACTGAAACTCGATTAACAAAGATTAATGAAACAATGGTTGCCATAAGAGAAAAAGAATTATTGATTAATAGATATGAAACATCTATATCAGAAATTAAAAAATACATGACCATTAAACAGAATGAGATTGATGAGTTATCAGATGATAAGTTCACAACAGGCGTTGCAACCGGTCAACTTACACAACTACAAGAACAATTAACTGAAGCAGATACAGTAAAAGTTAAATATAAAGAAGAAAAGAATTACCTAGATACTGCAAGATATCTTATGCAAGACACAGGTATTAAGACAAAAATTATTAAACAGTATCTACCGATAATGAATCAACTCATTAATAAAAATTTAGCAGACATGGATTTCTTTGTTAATTTTACACTTGATGATGGATTTAAAGAAACAATTAAATCTAGGCACCGTGATGTATTTAACTATCATTCTTTTAGTGAGGGTGAGAAATTAAGAATAGACTTGTCAATACTATTCACTTGGCGAGAGATTGCTAAAATGAAAAACTCTATGAATACGAATCTATTAATACTAGATGAAATATTTGATAGTTCATTAGACGCTTCAGGTACAGATGAGTTTATGAGAATATTAACAAACAAACTAGCAAAAGAGAATGTTTTTGTTATTTCACACAAGGGTGATACTTTAATTGATAAGTTCCCTAGTATATTAAAATTTGAGAAATATAAAAACTTTACAAGGATGGCATAATGGCAGAAAAACTAACACCAGAAAAAATAGAAGAAATCGCTAAAAACTTTGAGAAGATACAAGATAAAAAAATACCTATAATCAAAGGCGAAAAAGAAACAGTTAAACTAGACTATGGTAGTTTAGATCAATTAAGACCTAAAGATAAACCAAAAGCACCAGAGAAAAGGTTACTACCTTTAATACCACCTAGTGATCCTAGACTATTAATGCAAGTTGCACCTTTTATTGATGATACTTTAAAAGAGTTTAACTTTAAAGATAGAGTTGATCTATCAAAAGTAATGTATGACAGTATGGTTAAGTATGGTGGTCTTGGTCTATCTGCTAATCAAGTTGGTTTGCCATATCGTATGTTTGTAATGGGCGGACACCCACAGATGGAAGATGGTAAAGTAAGATCAGTTTTCAATCCACTAATCAATGATGTAAGTAAAGAAACAGTAAACATGAAAGAAGGATGTTTATCTTTTCCATTCTTATTCTTATCTATCAACAGACCTAAATGGTGTTCAGTAAAATATACAGATCAACATGGCAAAGAGATAGAAGAAACTTTACATGGTATGCCTGCAAGAGTATTCCAACATGAAAATGAACATATGAACGGATATGTATTTACTGATTTAGTAAGTAAGTTCAAACTAGAACGTGCTGAAAAAGCAAAAATAAAAATGTTAAAAGATTATGCAAGAGGTGGTGCAATACGATAATGCCAATACCTAAGCAAAAATACAAAGAGTTAAAGGCAATGTATGACTTTCAACGAAAAGTACAGTACAACAAAGAGAAGTTAAGAAAAGCAGTAGAAGTTATGTTAGAAGAACCTGATATTCTTTTTAATGATATATGGAGTAGAATGAAAGAAGAAGAAATGGCAGAGATACCAAAAGGTTGGATACCACAAGACGATAAACTTAAAATAGAAGGAGAAGAATGAGTATACCTAAATCGCCACAAGAATTACAAAAAGAATTAGACGTAAGAATGAAAAAGTTTTTAGATAAAGGTGGTAAAGTTGAAAAACTAGGACCAGGTTATCCTATTGATGTAGGTAGTTTTGATAAGAGTAGAAAACCTAGATACACAAAAGAAGAAATTAAAAACTTTAAACCGAGTGCGGCACCTTTACCTAATTATAACACAGATAAACCAGGACAGGTTGATTGTAGCGACAGACCACCAAGGTGGGAAAAACAACCTAGAAATCCAGTTGCAGGAAAATAATTATGAAACCATTTGAATTTCCTAAATTAATCATAGAAGAACACGAGGGTTTTCATGTTGTTCGTGACGATCTACTAGAGGGTGGTTCTAAAAGAAGATTTGTAGATAGAATGATGAGAGATGAGATTGAGAATGGCATTGAAGAATTTGTATATGGCGGTTGTCCTGCAAATGGTTATGCTCAACTATCATTGACATTACAAGCAAATGCTTATGGTAAGAAGGCAATATTTTTTATGGCGAAGCGCTCTATGCAAAATTTACATCCATATCAACAACAAGCACTAGACTATGGTGCTGACATTCGTTGGGTGCCAAATGGTATGCTACAAGTCACAAAGGCAAGGGCGAGAGAATATGTTGCACAAGACCCTAAAAAAAGAATACTATTGCCATTAGGACTAGAACACCCTAAAGTACTTGAAGATATACGAGAGCTTGCAAAAGATATAGAAATAGTGTATAATATAAAGATAAGTGAAATTTGGTCAGTAGGATCAAGTGGTACATTGACAAGAGGGTTGCAAATGGCATTCCCAAATAAAGATGTTCATGTAGTATCAGTTGGTCACAAAATGAGAGAAGGTGTAGGTCGTGCTAGATTATATCTATCAGATTATAAGTTTACACAAGAAGTTAGAGAAGAAGATAAACCACCTTTTCCATCTGTACCTACTTATGACGCTAAGGCGTGGCCAGTAATGAGAAAGTATGCTAAGAAAGGAAGTTTGTTTTGGAACGTAGGAAAATAACAATTGCAAGATTAAGAAGTGGTATAAACTATAAAAGACCACTAGATCATATTATGGATTCTTTTTATTATTTGTTAAAAGAATTTCAAATTAGACATAATGAGTTTGATTATGGCACTTACAATTATGGTTATGAAAAACCAAATCGTAGAAAACCAGATGATATACCTGATAGTGATATAATTATAATACCTACCGAGAATGAGTTTCATTATCATATACCTAACTATATTGATCCTAAAAATTTAGAAAAATCTAATACTGCAATCAAAGAACACTTTTTAGATTTAAAAGATAAACATATTATTTTGATGAGAAACGATAGAGGTGATACTGAAAGTTTATATAGAAACTATACATTTAAAGATAAACCTATTCGTAAGATATCTATATTAGATGAAATAGATATACCTGGCAACATACATCAATTAAGATATCAATTTATTATAGACGCTAATCGTGATAAAAAAAATTTAAAAAAACCTTATCTATTTGCATATTGGGGAACGGATAAAAGACGAGATGTCGGTGGTGTGGATAGTGGTGATAAAAGACATACGATATTAAAAGAAATACAAAATGGCATGGGTAGATATCTAACAAGATTCATAGGTAGATTCTCTACTGTTAAAAGAGATATGAAATCAGATAGTATGAGAAATATATTGCCAATATTAAATCAATCAAAATATACATTATGTTTTAATTGGAAAGATAACAAGGCAACTACAAGTAGATATCACGAGGCATTGGCGTGTGGTATTATACCTATGGTTTATGGCCTATATGATTCAACAGGTATACTTGTAAAAGACGATTGGCAAAGAGTTGAAAGTGCTGAGGAACTTTGCGAAAAGATAATGAGTTCCGATTATGAGAGTAAATTTAAACAAATACATGATTCTTTTAAGCAATCGCTATTGACAAAAGAACAAATCTATGATACCTTTGAAGAACAACTATTAAATAAAATAGAAGAAAAAAAATGAATACACAAATAAACAAAGTCACACCTGCACACGGCCTATCATGGTATGTTAAATGGTTATCATCTATAATTCTGATACACGCTATGGCATTTACCTCGTTAGATATGTACCCTTATAATATGTACTTTCAATTTGCAGGAGTTCTAGGTTGGTTTTGGGTAGGTATGTTGTGGCACGATAGAGCATTAATTGTTTTAAACGCTATAGGTCTAGTATTTTTAGGCATGGGTATATTTAAATACCTTAATGAATGTACAGATTGTATGATACCTCTATGACAGACGATTTAATTCTACAACAAGTACATGATGAATGGAAACAAAAAGGTTTTCCATACTATCCTAAAGACACTAAATGGCGTGATAATATATTCAATCAATTAATTAATTTTAAAAGAGATACATTAGTTGACAGAAAGAATAAGATCATAGGTCAGGCTGCACATGGTCTTAACCTTGCATGGTCTTATATGGAACACTCATGGGGTATTAAGTGTGGTAAAATGAAGACACCTATGGAAGTGTGGAATGATGAAGAACATCTTAAAAAAGGCATAAACAAAATACTATCAGGTACTTTCTTTAAACAGAAGTCTGCTCACACTATTACAGAATCAGATATGCGATCTATGTTAAGAAGATATAGTGGCACACAAATGGTTTCTAACTTTAGACCTACGGCTGCGGCTGCAATGTATGATATCTTTGTAGATAAAGACAGTCCATTAGAAGGCACAACGGCAGGTACAGTATGGGATCCTAGTATGGGTTATGGTGGTCGTTTATTAGGTGCAATATCAGCAGGTGTTAATTACATAGGTACTGATCCTTGTATACCTACATACGAAGGCCTAGAAAAAATTAAAGATGAATATGGCCATAAACATAAATCATATACATTATTAAGACAAGGTAGTGAAACATATATACCTGAAGATAACTCATTAGACTTTGTATTTACAAGTCCACCTTACTTTGGTTGGGAAGCATATGGTGATGAACCAGAACAATCAAGTATTAAATTTTCTACAAGTGATATGTGGAAAGAGAAATTTCTTAAACAGACTATTGCTAATGCATACAAAGGTCTGAAACCAGGTAAGTATTTGGCATTAAACGTTGCCAATACAAAACAATACAAAACATTTGAGGAAGATACAGTTGATCTTGCAAAACAAGTAGGATTTGAACATACTGATACATGGTGGTTATCATTATCAACTCAACAAGGTGGTAGTGCCGTTTCTACATTAGACGGAGATACTACTGAAATGAAACAGAAACAACAATATATGGGTGAATACAAAAGGCCAGATGTGACAGGCCGTAAGTTTGAACCCACATTTATATTCAAAAAATAAAGAATCAGACAGATGTTCTCTTTTTGTTCTTTTACATATATTCAAAAAACATAGTGTTTATGCGCCTTTTATAAGGCTTGACTTTCATGCCAAAAGGTGATAGGATAAGTTATACATTATGAAAAAAAATAAATCACAACTTGCTAAACTTCTTGCAACAGAAAATATTGAAGTACAAGAGAACGCTGTAAAGACTGCTTCTTTTGACGTAAAAAACAGAGTCTTAACAATCCCTACTTTAAAAGAAGAACACAAATCCAAACACGTTTACGATATGTTAGTTGGTCATGAGGTATCTCATGCTCTACATACTCCTGCTGATGGTTGGATGAACATGAAGGATAGATCAGATGAATTCAGATCATTTGTAAATGTTATCGAAGACGCTAGAATTGATAAACTTATTCAAAAGAAATATCCTGGTTTAACGAATGACTATCTATTAGGTTTCAAGAAGATGTATAAAGATAACTTCTTCGGTACTAAAGGTAGACAACAATCAGAATATGCATTGATTGATAAGATCAATATGTATTACAAATCGTCTAAAACTTTAAACTTTAATTTTAATAAAAAAGAAAATCATTTTGTAAAACTAGTTGACGCTTGTAAATCATTTGCTGATGTACAAAAACTTGCCGAAGATATACTAGGTTATTGTAAAGAAGAAATCAAAAAGAATCCTAATTTAAAAAAGTCTTATGCACCTAAAGAGTCAGGTGATGAAGAATCAAAAGGTGACAATGAATCAGATAGTTCAGATAATACTAAACTAGATAAAAATACAGAAGAAAAACTACAAGAGTTTTTATCTAAAGAAACTGGCGAAAGTAATAAAAAAGATAAAGAAGATAGTAAAGATAGTCAAGTCGGTACAGGTAAAGGTGCTGATGGCGATACAATATTTAGATCACTAACTAATGAAGCATTTGATGACGCTGTTGAGAAAATGCAAGATGATAATGCTAGAGAATTGTCTTATGTTGAAATGCCAAAAGTTAGATTAGAGAAGTTAATCATACCTTACAAGAAATACATTAAAGATTATGCTGTGTATGATTCAAAATTACAATCATACGAGCAAAATAATCTATCTATAATTAAACAAGATACTGTAAAATTCTTAAAAGAATCTTCTAATGTTGTAAACTATCTTGTTAAAGAGTTTGAAATGAAGAAAAACGCTAAGATGTATGCTCGTGCTTCACAAGATAAGACAGGTGTTATTGATCCTAATAAATTACATACATACAAATTCGCTGAAGATATATTCAAAAAGATTACTACTGTGCCTAATCAAAAGAATCACGGTATGGTATTCTTACTTGATTGGTCTGGCTCAATGCAACATCACCTTTTACCTACTGTTGAACAGTTGTTAAATTTAGTTATGTTTTGTAGAAAGATTAATATACCTTTTTCAGTATATAAGTTTATGAATCCAGGTGGCTACAATGATAGTAAAATTGAAAACAGTCCAGATCATCCTTTTGTAGTAAGTGAAAAAACATTATTACCAGATCAGACTACTAGATTATGTCAAATGTTTACACATAAACAAAGTAAATCAGATTTTTTAAGATGTGCTCAGAATCTACATAGATCGGCAAAGTATTTCAATGATAGAAGAAACTGGAGAAACCCAGATCATATTAATGCACCTTCTATTTCAGGTGACTATTATCTATCATCAACGCCTCTTAATGAGTCTTTGATTGCGATGGATTCTATCATCAAGAAATTTAAGAACGATTACCATACAGACAAAGTTGCTCTAGTGACTTTAACTGACGGTTCTGCCAATTCAGTACATACAAAGAACGGTGGTGAAGTAAGATTAAAACTTAATAACAAGTATGTTAAGTGTGGATACGGATACAGAGGTGATAGTAAAGATTTGACTTATAGATTATTAAAGTATCTTAAAAACAAATACGATTTAGATACTATCGGATTCTATCTTGCAGGTAAGTATAGAGATTTGAGATATATGTTTCAAGTGCCATACAAAAAAGAAGCATTGGCAAACTCTACATTTAATAAACAAAAATTTATTGCTGACTACAATACTGGTTATGATGTATATTTCTATGTTAAATCAGATACCAAAGTTATTAATACAGTTTATGATGATAAAGTGACTGCCAATAAAGGTCAATTAAAAAGAATGTTTATGTCTGGAATGAAAAAAAGACTGAATTCAAGAGTATTATTAAACAACTTTATTAAGATGGTTGCTTAATGCGTGAAAAAGTGTTGATTACCAACAATTATTTACGCTTGACTTTAGGCCCAAAATATGATAGCCTATATGTACATTATGAGAAAAAAAAATAATATAACTAAACGAAAGGACTTATATATTATGGATCTAAATGATAAACAAAAAAACTTTATACAATTATGTTATAAAGAATTCGGTGATATTACAGAAATCACTAGAAAACAACTTGTAGAAGTTGAGAAGAAACACAAGGTGACATTCCCACAATGGCTTGTTGCTAATAAAGACCTTAAAATATCAAAAGGTGTTTACAAAATGCCTGATTCAGTAAAAAATAATACTGTTGAGGTTGAAACTAAACAATCAGAATCACAGGCGGCATATGTAGTTAGTTCTCTAACTGATAATGTTGTTCCGCAAAAAGACAAAGACTTTGTTTCTTTTGGTAATTTTGCTGATGTTAAAAATGTGATAACTTCTAAAAAGTTTTACCCTATATTCATTACTGGTTTGTCTGGTAATGGTAAGACTCTTGCTGTGACTCAGGCGTGTGCCGTTGCTAAAAGAGAAATGATTAGGGTTAATATTACGATTGAAACAGATGAGGACGATTTACTCGGTGGTTACAGACTTAAAGACGGTCAAACTATCTGGCAGAATGGTCCAGTGATTGAGGCGATGGAGAGAGGTGCAGTTTTACTTCTTGATGAGATTGACCTTGCGTCTAATAAGATCATGTGTTTACAACCGATTCTTGAAGGATCAGGTATCTATGTTAAGAAGATCAATAAATTTGTTAAACCAAAGTTTGGTTTCAATGTGATCGCTACTGCCAATACTAAAGGGCAAGGTTCAGATGACGGTAAGTTTATCGGTACTAATGTTCTTAATGAGGCATTCCTAGAGAGATTTCCTGTGACTTTTGAACAAGAATATCCTGCTGCAAAAACTGAACAAAAGATTGTTGCGACTAAACTAAAATCTGCTGGTAAGGCAGATGATAAGTTTGCTACTAATCTAGTGACATGGGCAGATGTAATCAGAAAAACTTATAAAGACGGTGGTGTTGATGAGATAATCAGTACAAGAAGACTTGTACATATCGCTGAGGCATACTCAATCTTTAAGAGTAAAATGAAGGCAATCGAAGTGTGTACTAATAGATTCGATAATGATACGAAGACATCATTTGTTGATCTATATACGAAGGTAGACGCTGGGGTTTCTGCCGATCAGATACTTGCTGACAAGAAGGCTGCTGAAGAGGCAGAAATCTTATCAGAAAAGAATTCCGATGATAGTGAGGAAGGTGAGGACACATTTGAAGTCTAACCTAAAATCTATTCATAATGTAAGTCCGCTTGGGAGAGTAAAATCTCCCAAGTTATTACCTTATGTGCATAAATTAAATAATGAAAAGGAGTGAAAATGCAAAATAAACTAACACCAGAACAAGAGTCATTTGTTAAAATAGCAAACGACCAAGGGTTCACAACCGAGATTACTAGGAAAGATATCTTATCTTTAGAAAGTAATAACGGCGCTAAATGGCCAAGATGGTTAGTAAGAGATAATGCTTATAGAGTAGGCAGAGGTTCTTACAGTTTACCGACTTTAGGTCAAGTAGTTGAGTCAGAAAACCAAGGAGATATAGATGCCGATAAGTAGTACAGAAAAATCATCAATCTCACTTATTCCCAAACAATATCCATTTCTTAATACTTTGAAAGGAAAATTATCTACTAGTAGCTATACGGTACCAACAAAAGTTTGTGTTGTGTTAGCACAGGAAATGTATGATAAATTATCTCCTGCAAAACAGAAAAAACTTATGGATAAGGCAAAGAATATGTCAAAAGGTATATCTGGTTCGAGAGGTAATGTACTAGTTGATGATGAAGATAAATCAAGATTTGAAAAGTACATAGAAGAAACTAAATTCTTTGGAAAAAAGTATGGATCTAAAGTTTACAAAACATCTATTAGAGGTGCATTTGGTGAAAAAACTAAAGTTGGAACAATTAAGATATCTAAATCTAATGCTTAAGAAGTTTACTAACTTAAAACAATTTGAAAAATTTGTTAAAAATAATATAGTAGGCAAAAAACTGCCTACTATATACAACCATGATGGCGGTTCAGGCCATAATATAGAATTTATGATACACGGACAAGTAGTAGGACCAAATAAACCTGATTTAATTATAGGAAAAACAAATTGGGAAATAAAAGCATATGGCAATTCTAATACCATACACATAGGTTCATCAAGAAATTTAACTAAAAATTCTAAAAAAAAACATACTAAAAAGTGTCAAGATAAAATGAGAAACCTAGCATTATTTGATATTGAAGAAAACTTTGTTGAAAAAAATGGCAGATATAGTATGACATATAAATGTATTGGCGCTTATATGTATAGTGATATTGATTTAAAACTTTTTAATAAATCAATTTGTACAAGAAAAGGCACAGGCCAAACAAAATTTGAAACTAGAATAGGCATTAATAAATTAATTAACTGTTATGATTATGAGGTGCTTGACATTGCAATCTGAAAGTGATATAATAACGAATGAAAGATTTACATATGAATTATAAAAAAGAATCGAAGAATAAAAAGAAACAAAAACTTACAGGTACTATTGCTGATTATCCATTAGTTGAAGTAAAATGGTTTGACGCTGTAGGCGATAGTGGTTGGCAAGATATCAATAAGGCAATGTTATCTAAACCTGCTAGACCTGTATCGTTAGGGTATAAACTTATTCAAAATAGAGATAAGATTATAATCTTTACTGATTATATCGTAGATGATGAAGACGGAACATTAACAATTGGTAACGTTACCACTATACCTGCGGCATGGGTACAAGACGTAACCGAGATAACATTTAAAGAATAGTATGGCATATACAATAGAAGTAAGAAACAATAACGTTGAGAAGGCATTAAGAGTCTTAAAGAAAAAATTATTAAAAGACGGCGTTATGAAAGAATTAAGAGATAGACAATACTTTCAAAAACCATCTTTCAAAAAGAGAGAGGCAAGAAAAGAGTCTATTAGAAGACATAAAAAAGAAAACAAAATTAAAGCGCTGAAAGGCGAATTATAAAATTATATGATATCTTTGTTGTTTGATATCATGTATGTAATTAAACTAAAAACAACAATTGAAAGAAAAGGAAAATATAATGGCTAGAAAAACATTAGCAAAAAAAACAAAAGTATTAAATCTATTATCAAAAGGGGCACCAGTATCATGGGCAACTTTGAGAAATAAGTTTGATTTAACATCACCAAGAGCGATGGTAGATCAGTTAAGAACTGAAGGACATATGGTTTACATTAACCAAACATCTAACGGTACTTCTTACAGATTAGGTACACCTACTAAATCGATTTTAGCAGCAGGCGCTTCAAAAATCTTTAAAAAGAGTATGAAAGATATCGTTGCCGCTGGTATCAAAAGTTTATACGGTACACAAAAATACGCTTATTCTAATAGATAAGTCTATTTTCCGTATAAATAGTAATGTGGGGCTGATCGTAAGTCCTCACATTAAGAGGTAGAGTATCTTCCGCAAAGATACTTATTCGCAGATGTTTGGCAGTTTAACTTCGTAGTAAATAAACTGCCTTTTTTTTATATTCGGTCCATTGGTCTTTGTAGCGTTTTTGCTTGCATGACGATAGGCGAGGTTAGACTCGTTAGGGTAAAAGAGGGTGAGACCTACCTCTACCGATTATAAATAATAATGATATGCTCATAAGAGGTATCATAATTAACTCGCTTTACAAAGGAGCAAATATGACTAATAAAGAACTACGGATCTGGAATGATCTACGACCCTTTTCAGTAGGGTTCGACAATATATTTAATCACTTTAATTTACACCTAGATACTCAAAGAACTGTAAATTATCCCCCTTACAACATAGTAGAAATAGATTCACTTAATTGGAGAATTGAAATAGCACTTGCAGGTTTTGGTAAAAAAGATATCAATATCTCTACTGCTAATAATCTATTGACTATCGAATCAAACGTTAAATCAGTAATGGCTGATTCTGTTGGATATAAAGATGATGAGGATAAACCAAAGGAAGATGAGCATATGGTACATAAAGGTATTTCAAAAAGATACTTTAAAAAATCTTTTACATTGGCAGATGATGTTGTTGTAAATGGTGCCGAACTAAAAGACGGTATGCTTGTTATCAATCTTGAAAAGATTGTACCAGAGGAAAAGAAACCAAAGACAATTAAAATCAAATAACTTTCGGAGGGTTGACTTATGAGAACAATTAAGTTAGTCTGGATCAAATTCAAAGTTTGGTTATTAAAACACTATTTTGAATGTTTGGGCTTGATACGAAAAAAAGATGATTAATAATAATACTAGGGGCTGCTTGACAGCCCCTTTTAAAAATGATATAATGATAACAAATAACCAATTGAAAGAAAATATATATAATGAAACTAAATCAAAACACAATCGAAACACTTAAAAACTTTGCAGGTATTAATACTAATATCTTAATCAAAGAAGGTGATGAGTTATCAACTATTTCAACTATGAGAAATATTTTTGCTAAGGCAAAGATTTCAGATCAGTTTACAAATGAGTTTGGTATCTATGACCTAAACGAATTTCTATCAGCAGTATCAGGTTTCGCTAAACCTGAATTGTCTTTACAAGATAAGTATATGACAATATCTTCTGAAAATAGTAAATCAAAAGTAAAATACTTCTATTCTGATCCATCAGTAATAGTATCACCGACTAAAGCAGTTAATATGCCAGAGGCAGATGTAACCTTTAGTCTATCATCAACAAATTATAAAGAACTATTAAAGATGGCAGCGATTTTAAAGTCGCCTGATCTTGCATTAATCGGTACAAAAGGTGGCGATATTGTTCTTAAAGTTTGTGATAAGAAGAACGATACATCAAATACGTTTGATATCGTTGTTGGTCAAGGTGCTACGGCAGATTATACTTTCTATTTCAAAGTAGAAAATATGAAAATGTTAGATGGTGACTATGATGTTGCAGTATCTTCAAAATCAATCTCACACTTTAAAAACAAAAAACTACCTGTTGAATACTGGATTGCTTTAGAACCAGACAGTACTATAACAAAGTAGGTCTGTATGAATACAGATTTTTTGTGGGTCGAGCAGTATCGACCAAAAACTATTGATGATTGTATATTACCTGATTCTTTAAAAAGTTTATTCACAGCCTTTATTAAGAAAGGCGAAATATCTAATATGTTGTTCTCTGGTACTGCAGGTATCGGTAAGACCACAGTTGCGAAAGCATTGTGTGAACAAATGAACTGCGATTGGATTATGATAAATGGTTCAGAAGAAGGTGGTATAGATGTATTAAGAAATAAGATTAAAAACTTTGCTTCAACTGTATCGTTATCAGGCGGTAAGAAAGTTGTTATATTAGATGAGGCAGACTATCTTAATCCACAATCAACACAACCTGCGTTAAGAGGATTTGTAGAGGAGTTTCATAAGAATTGTAGATTTATTCTTACTTGTAATTTTAAGAATAGAATTATAGAACCTTTACATAGTAGATTCTCAAACATAGAGTTTAAAGTTAACCCTAAAGATAAACCTAAACTGGCAAGTAGATTGTTTGAAAGAGCAATTTATATTCTTAAAGAACAAAATGTATCTTATGAAGACAAGGTCCTTGTTGAATTAATTACAAAACACTTTCCAGATTTTAGAAAACTAATTAATGAACTACAAAGATATTCAGTAAGTGGTAGCATAGACGCTGGCATTTTAGTGAATGTATCAGATGAAAATCTAAAAACTCTAATCACACACCTTAAAGGTAAAGAGTTTAGTGATATGAGAAAATGGGTTGTCAATAACCTTGACAATGATCCTGTTAAGATTTTTAGAAAGATATATGATACATTATATACTAATTTAGAACCATCAACTATACCTCATGCTGTATTAATCATTGCTGATTATCAATACAAGTCAGCCTTTGTAGCAGATCAAGAGATTAATTTAGTTGCTTGTTTAACTGAACTAATGTCCCAGGTCAAATTCAAGTGATATCATTACCAAATAAAAAATACAATATAATATATGCTGATCCACCTTGGCACTTTAAATCAAGAAGTGAAAAAGGAGATGGTAGAAATGCTACTCAGCATTATGATTGTAT
>JACKZZ010006316.1_pt1 | contig 20795 bp, 19 predicted proteins | sample 8027871 | NCBI WGS metagenome assembly JACKZZ01 (sample SAMN15724774, study PRJNA655200) | protist metagenome | isolation source: fluorescence activated cell sorting (FACS) single amplified genomes of... | place: USA: West Boothbay Harbor, Gulf of Maine | collected 2000-07-19
CGTTCTTTGTTATGGACGTCCGATCCTGCAACGCGCGTTTCTCACCCGACGGAGAGCACAAAGGTCGGGATCCAGCGCTGGTGAAGCAGCTGAGAGATTTCGGTTTCCCAGTGCATCCAGAAGAAGACGACCCCATCCCGTTGGCCCAAGTAGATGACCAGGAGGCACCAGTAGCTCCTTCGAAACGCACTGCTAGAGCGGCTCCAGCTGCTGCGGGGAACAAGAAGAAAACCTCTGAGAAAGAAGCGTCTACATCATCAAAGTGAACCGAAGAATCGTTTGATGAGGGTGTAATCCTATAGTAGTGCCGACAGTAGCATCAGCGTGAGCCAGCGCAAGAAGGCTTCGCGGACGTCATCGACGTCGTCCTGGAGATATCGGCGATTCGAGCTACAGCTATCAGTTGGATAATACTATGGGTTGCACAGGGAGAGGTTCAATCAGTTCAGATTTTATCTAGAGATCTCGCACTTGGCTGTATCCATGCTGATACTACAAGAAATCTTATTTTTCTTCGTATTCTTGCGGTCCAAATCAAAAATTCTTAATTGTTACACATGAATCACCATAGCGACGTTCGTGCTCCATGTGGTACAGATGAACAGTGACTTGATAAGATAGAGAGGTATAGATCTGAGCTCCACAGGATAGGTATAGTATGTGAATTTCATCTACCTGCAGATAATCATGCTGCACTGCGGGGGTTATGCGTAAAGAAAACGACATGCACGGCAATGTGTGAAACGCCTCGAGAACAGAGAAATTGTTGCGCTACTTTTATCTTGATTTAGATCTGTTGCAGATGTTGGTCTTACAAATATAACAATTGTGAAGCTGTATACTAGAAAAACGTCTCCATGGAACAGGGCAGGAGACGCATGAGAAACTGAAAGAATGAAAGATAGATCTCCATAGTAAGAAAAGGAGTTTGAATGATCGTCGTAGTAGAGCGGAACAGGGTCAGTCTGATGCTTGGTACATGGTATATTGATTACACATCTTTTATTTTCCCGTTCTCTCAGCAGACAGCTACCTGGTGTCCAGCAGCTTAGCAGCCACGACAAATCCTGTCGATCGGCTATCAACAGGATGTGTCGTGGCTGGCTGTTGATGAAGGATATCTCTGTATCGTGCATTTTTTTCATTGGTGCAGCTTAGTTTTTGAGCATGTGCCAGTCTGTGGTAGCACTCCTGATACTTGACAGGTCTTTCCCTAGGCATGGGTATTTACTGTGTCTGCAGCAGATTGTCTTGTCTGGCACCCGGTATACTTATCTGATATTTGCAGATGGATTCGACAGCCATAGTTGCATAGATTACGATTCTGAACTAGGAGTGGCGTGCGTGTATCAGACAATCGGATGAAATTCCTGAGGTGATCGGTATATAAAGCTGCTGGATCGTGTGTTGGCACTTGTTAGGGATTGCTGAAGAGGCTAGGAGTTATCTAGCAACAGTTTAAGATCTGTACCCTTTGATGTAATATCCTTGTAGCAGAAAAAACAAAGACCTGTAATCGGTCCTCATAATGACTTCTCCGAGTACGGATTTTTTACCTGGCGGAATATCTGGTCTGGATGAAAGCACTGAAAATTATTTGTGTGACACAGATGTAGAGTCAGATTTTCATATAAATATCTTCGGCAAGCTCTATTGACTCCATTATTGATAGTTTTTTCCAGATCAGACTCAATTATGTTTCCCTGGCGGGATCTGACATGGTCCAATACAGTAGGCGTCTTCGTTCTGCAGGGACGGAGGGGTGTGTAGATTCGTTTTTTTTTACTCGGTTGGTCTGAGCATAGCATTCAGAAAGTTACGTACAAAAAGCGATGGGTAATATTCTGTTTTGCACCCTGAGGATTGATGCCTGTATCCACTCATATTGTTTGACGTGATGTGCGAGATAAGAGGTCAGGAGAGCATCGAGGAATGATTTTTCTCGAGCAGAATGTTGAGATTGAGATGATAGTCATGATTATCAGTTCTCAGTACAAATATCGATTCCGACAGTGAGGTAGTGGAATATGAGCACACCGGCACACCGTTTCACTTATTCCAACAGCTAACTCCAACGCAATAGAAAGTCAAACGCTACCCTATGCACACAAGGTCCAGGTCACAACAAGAAGGAATTAGCAAAAAGCGTTCTACATCTGATATCTGCAAAACAACATTTCCGTAGTGCACAGTCGTCTGCAAAAACAAATATCTACCGTGCAGAACAACAACTTCCACAGGACAATTTTTGAAGTGAAATATTTGGCGTCTAGCCTGTCGAAAAAAAAAAGGCATGATTAAGGTTAGTCCTGTATGATTGTGATTGTTTTTTTTGAGCACCTATGCTTGTCGTGATGCAAAAGCATTGACGTCGAATAGTGCTAATGTTTTGATTCGGTGCGATCTGCTGTCTGACCCTATCCTGCTAATGCGTAATCTGGCCTCAAAAAAACTGTGGACAGAAGAGGCTATTTTGACAAGTAGTATCTGAATGGTAGAGATAAGTTCTCGATTCGTATCTGCCTACTACGCACAACACAACTATGGAACGATAGTACACGTGAGTTCTGTGGAAAAATGAAGATCGGCAACTCCTGGCAGATCTGCGCTGATGAGTCACGACATCATAAAGATTCATAGCTGAGTTTTATGTCAAGGAATCTTTACCAATACCAAACCGGAGATCATACTTACTAGGTGCTATTTCATAAAATCCAAAGGCGAAAGTCAAAGTCATTTAGAGGAGACGAAATGAGCATCGAGAATTATTTCTGCATGGGCAAATTAAGATATGCTCCGAGCGGCCCATTCTAGTCCAGCGTCAATTCTCACTCTTACATTCAAACAGGAGGGCAGCTACACTTGATTTTTATTCATACGGCACATATGTAGCGCTGTTTCGAACAATTGTTTCTCGCACGGCCAGTTCTTTATCTTCACAAGAATTCCTAATCGTTGAAGATGTTTGTCTGCTCTGAGAAAACGGCTACACAAATTCTCGGCAAGGAACAAATGTCCCACCTTTATCTTTGTACTTTTCAACCCTAAGAGCAACGATATGCGTAAGTATCTCATCACATTGGCGGGCGTTTGTTGGCACGATCATAGCACAAAGAGAATCAGCCTCATAGCAACTTTTTCATCTCGATATCTTCTGAATTGAAATTTTCCCACGCAGAAGTTTGCTCCAACCAGTTGTGGGAACTTACGTGATTACGTAGTTACAATTGGCATAAGTGCAACCCCCTCGTGTAGCACTAAAACGTATACCTATACGTATTATCTCAGTGAAAAAATCCAAAGCGGTTTATTGTCCATATAGAAATATTGAAAATTCTTAGACTCTAGCTGAGTATTATACAGCGGTACTATTTAAGGAGTATTTGTATCAGTAACATAAACTAAACATCTCAGAGTATATTTTGACTAATCGTATTTGTGTCAGTAGAAATAAAACTAAACACCACCACCAACATGAGCAGTTGCAGTGAAATTTCTTCGGTCCTCTCCTCTTCTGACGAGGAGTTTATGTTCGACAATCCCATTAAAGAAGATCGCGAAAAAGACATCGAAGAAGACGACCAGGAAGAAGACATTGTCGAAGAAGATGCCGATTCAGAAGTTGACGACAAGGAAGATGAGCTCGACAAAGTGTCCGCTATTAAAGATGACAAGGATGATAGTTTGTCTTTGAAAGATGATGCAGATTCTAGTACGGATGACGTAGAGGATCTGAATAGTGCAGAGCAAGATGACACTCCTGACCAGTCAGAAAAGGCGAAAGATGCTGATTCCGTCCAAGACGATTTGTCGGTCGTGGACGATGCGATTTCTGACGTGGATTCGGAGCCTCCTAAAAACGCACGCAAATCGGTCGCTCATAACATTCCGAAACTGCCAGCAGCGACCGCCGAGCCAGAAAATAAAAAAGCAGCAAATAAGAATCAGAAGGAGCAGTCTACGACTCCTTCTTCTGCACCGGGGCCGTCGAACCAAATGCAGCCTCCGGCTGCTTTGCAGCAAGAACCCGAGATCGACCCTACTTCATACGCAGCTCGACAGGCACAGGAGTTCCAGGACCAGATCCGACAAGGTGCAGTTCTTCAACAAGGTGCCATACAGGAATTCAATACTGCAGCTGATGAACAAGATCCATTGTTGGGCAACGAGAATGAAGATAACGCAGAGCCAATGTACGACGAGGACGGCAATCTGATTAGCCCTGAGTGCAACGATGATGATGAGCTCGACGCACTTGAGAACGAAGATAGCTGGTTTGGCTGGCTGCCCGAAGGATTTACTCCGCCAATTATCATAACCATTCTCATTGCTAGCGGGTTCGTCGTCATCGGCGTTCTTTCCGGACTGATTGTTGCCTGCATGGCCTGCTGCGGATGCTTCTCGGGCCCCGCAGAATTGACCTGTGAAGAACGTTTCTCGAATTTGTCATCCGGTGTGGACCAGATAGTAAATCAAGCGAATTTCATAGAAGGACAAGGTGCGAAAAAGATTGTAGTCCAATCTACAGACGTTAAGCAGGAGCAGGAGAGAGCCAAGCTGTTGACGGTTTGGTTGAAGGATCACAAGCAGCATCCGATCGAATTTAAAGACAGCAAAAATACCCTCGAAGTTGTCTCTGAACGATCTTATCTCCTCGGTGGAAAGGCAACTGCTCTGAAAGGCTACGTTTTGAGTGACACAGGGGGAAACTACACAACCGCAACGATGGGAGAATTGCTTGTCGGAGATAAGAATCATGTGGAACTCAAATTCTGCGCTCCGATGTACGCTAAGATAGTGTTGAACCTCAACGCAATTCGCAAGGAGCGAGAAGAATTGAAGAAGGTAGATATGAAGAGTATCGATTCTGCTTCTGAGGAAGATTCCAGATCCGCGATGCAAGAAAGGCTCGCAAAGGTCGAGAAGATTTTGGAGGAGGTCCGTCAAGAAAAAACTAAAGTAGAGCAAGCTGCTGGAAAAGCGCCAGCTGCTGGTCCGAACAACGCAGGAGCTGCTGCTGGTCCCAATGGAGGAGGAGCTGGTCCTACAGGTCCAGGAGGAGAGCTTGGAGATGAATAATCATGGAGAAGATGCTCCCTAATATGATGCTGCATCAGGCTGCCAAAGAAGATTAATTATGCGAAACACGGAAGCCCATTCTTCTAACGAACAACTTATCAGTATTTTGGAGGTCACTTTTGATTGATTGTTACCATCTATCTGAATCTGATTATAGTTTCCGGTGTCACCATATACTTGAAATAGTTCAACGAGCTCCTGGAAAACAGTAATACAAGAGTGGAAAAATTGAGAGTGAATAGATAAGAGAGTGGAATTCGAAGATTTACGCCGTACAACAATGAAACAAGTAGACGTCTCAGCAAGTGTATGAATCGAAAGTGAGAATTGCAGGTGACATCAGCTTGCAATCGGCGACTCTATCTCGAAACAAGTACTTGTATTGGTGGAAGTTTCATAAAAATAAAACAGACATACCGGGTTTATACGTCTAATGAAAAAATGTTGATAATTTTCGAATACCCGAGCCGGAGCAATGAAGTATACCGAGTTTGAAAATCATTCTAGTACCTATGCTCTTATAAACGAAGTGTTGACGACAGACGACTATTTAGCAGAATAATTACAATGTATCAACAAGCACGTTCCTTACAGTTAATTACTATGCAATCGCTACTCAGATTGATTTATCAGGATGAATACAGCTCGAAAGACATATAATACTCTTGTTATTGGACATACTCACTATTCTAGCATTTGATGAATTATCACCTAAACACCGATTGATTTCCATTTTGATGATAATTACCTAAAGTTGTTGATAGCCTGTTGATAACGTACACAAAATACATTTGACAGATAAGACAGAGCGATATTTTTTACCTAGTGATTGGCATAGAAACAAAAGATGTAGATGTTGTAATCCAGTGTAGTGATGCAATGCAGTGTAGTATTCAGGCTCTGAGTTTATTTCATATTATGGTTGCAAAAGTTCCAAAAGTACGAAGAGGCATGTAGAAATCTGGATCAAGTGTAGTGGACAGTCCAAAAGTGGTCGGGTGGTACTCCAAGACAGTGTCAATGATCCATGTGTATTAAAAGCTTGCTCGATATTTCATTTTCATTTGGAGTCATTTTTCTATTGATTTGGCGCGTGTTCAGTTCGAACATCTGGGAAGCGAAAACGTGAAGCGAACAGAGAAGAAGACGTAGTTACGAGTTCTTATTTCCTCGGAAATGCGATTATCAGAATCGGTGCTCACCCTAAGGAAAGGTGAATAGAGAAGGAGACGTAGTTACGAATTCTTCCATCTCCTGGAAGAGGCGATTGTCAGAATGATTAAGTCGGTTCTTCTCATGAGTACCGAGCAGTGGTGAGCGGAGATACCCGTGTGGAGGTGATTCGAAGTATGCAGCTTGATCGCGCGCTTCTAAAATGCAAGTCAAGTGTCGATGTTGCCGAGGCTTGTCAAGGCGGAATTCCTCTTTCTAATTCTAGCGCATCAAAAAATTAAAATTGCTGTCACAAGGAAATAATGGATTGCATCGGCCCATCCCTTCCTGCGCTATTCGTTTCAATTTAACAAGAAGTCAGTTCTGCACAAAAAGAATCTGAAAATTGGCGTCGCACCTCATTCTGCTTCTGCAATTTCGTTATATTATTCAGATTGGGATTTATCCATATATTTTATCTGTTCAGTATTCATACAGCTGTGAGCTCTCCGTTACAGCAGCGTCTGGTTCGTCCAGAAGACTCTTTCTGTCTGAGTAAACGATATCGTAGTGTTTTCATTTCGGAGATTTGCAGTGACAAAAAAAAAAAAAAATTCGGAGATTTTTTTTCCATTCATTTTTGTCTCCTGAAAAAGCAGAGAGAGTACTGTACAGCTTATATCTAACCCCCGCATTTTCTAATCCCCACGTTTTGTATCCCTATATCTAGTTTGAATACAATCCCGAAGAAAACATAACATATTGACTATCATTGCATTTTGCTCATATCAAGATGGCATCTTTCACGACGAAGGCGATGAAGGAGATGAAGAAAGCATCGAAAAGTAATCCAACGAAATCGCAAAATATGAAGGCCACTTCATCCAGGGTTGCCGTCAAAAAAATGGCCAGCAAAAAAGCTGTCCCGGCGAAGATGAAGCAAAAAGTGGTGAAAAAATCGGCAGGTATTAAGGCATCATCATCCTCGAAAACTAAACAGAAGGCTAACATGCAAGGAGCGTCAGCAACGAAAAAACCTGCGAGCGCGAAGAAATCCGCAAACAAGAAATCCATGAAGGGTCAGAGTGGAGGGAAGCATCAGGCCAAAAACAGTTCGGAATCTGTTGTCATGAAGAAATCGGTCCAGAAAAAAAAGCCACCGATGAAGAAGATGCAAGCTATGAAGAAAAACGCTGCAAAAAAACCAGCGATGAAGAAAGCCAGATCCACTACTTCTGCTGAGCCTACAGCTCATGCACCCTCGCACAAGCCCGTGGAGAGAGCTCTAGAGCTTCATCTCTTCAGCGGCGAGGTCCGAAAGTTTTCGATCGCCAAAGAGTTTCCGTACTTCGAAGTCACCGTAGAGCAGGTCAAGCAGTTCCTGGCGAAAAATTTTGATACGAAAGAGCTTGGCGTCCCGGGAATGTTCAAGCTGTTTCGTCCCGCTCAGCAACAGAGTACAGCGAAACAAGTCATTCCCGCACACGAAATAACCAGTGGTGCTCAAGCGCAAGAAACTACTGCCGTGTCTACCTCCACGACTCTAGTGCCAGATGCAGAGAAGGATAATGTAGCGACTTCTAATCATCTTCTGAGTGGCATAAACGTGCAAGAACATTCCTCACAAGAGGACCGATTGTCTTCTGAGGACGAGCCTCTGTTAGTCCATCCGGATCTCGACAGTGATCCTCTGGACGACAAGGTGATTCTGTTCTCCGCAGCACCCAGCGCCCCTCCTTTCAAGGAGCTACGCAAAATTCTGCAGGAAGAGAAGCTAGAAAAAGAGCACAAGAGAGTAGAGTCGGCAGGAGATAGAGACGAAGATCATATAGTCGCCCCGGAGGAAGGAACAGTGCAATTGTGTGTTGCGGTCACACCAGGATTCAGTGCCGCGCGACTAAAGGAATTTCTCTCAACTACATCATCAGAACTGGGCGAGGAAATCTTGGAAGAAGATGGCGATGCTCGCCTCCAGGCTATGGAGGAACAGCTTCAACAGAAGAACCAAAAATTTTGCCTCCCATCTCTACTACAAGATGTCATTCGGCAGGCGCCAATTCATAAGTATATCGTTAAGTAAAACATTGTTGCAGCGAAGTTACGGACTGTGTGTTGATCTGTAATTTTCTGGGGACATCGTTCTGTCCCATGACGCAAATTTAAGACCCTCGCCGAGCTATTTGGAAGACAGATTGAAAACCCAAAGCTCAATTGCCATATGTCCTCGAATGTCTCACACAGCTACATGTCCCAATCAGGAATCAAAAAAACTCTCACAGGCTCAACGATTTTGAGCTGAGGCCCGAAGCTGTGACTTCAGGGGTAACCGACCGAATGGACGACACGGAGCTAGAATATGCTAGATCGAATTTATTCCGGCTCGGCTCTACGCTGACGAAGACGCTCTACGTCAATTTGGATTCTTCCGATCGCGAGAAATTCGGGGATGTCTGGCGCGGGATCACATGCCTTGAGCAGGTATGTTCAATTGATTCAGTACGGTCTGTGATTGAGAATGATGTACGTTCCGTCAGTATTTTAAGAAATTATTATGGGATAGAGCTATGTATAGTCTTCGCAGGGTAAAAAAGATTTAATCTATCATAGTGAAGAAATATTGACATGACATATGATCGTATTTAGTTTACGTCACTGCGAGCATCAAATCAGATCTTGTTGGATCACGATTTAAAATTTTCGAAAAAGCAATTGTTCCTGCAAAAAACTAAAACCGAAAATTAAAAAACAGATCAAGGAAGACAACTTTTCCGACAACGACGCAGATCTGAGGAAAATAAAAGAGTGCCGTGTTTTGACGAGGGTCTCCCGCGCTCCATTCGAGAACTTCCTCATTGCGCTCGAGGAAAATTTTCGTGAGGAAAAAGCGAAGCAGACGAATGAGGATGCACCACAAGAAAATGCACCAGACCAAACGAAGATCAAGGGAAACGACCTCATACTAGGACGCGGAAGACGTGAGGTGAATACATTTTTCAAACTAATGTTGGAGGCAAAAGAAGCTCAGAGACGTTATTTCGTTCACAAAGGAAGCCTGTACGTCGGAAGTCCTCACCCTGCGCTGGGAATGATCTACAAGAGACAGGGCCAGGTGGACGCTGATGGTGAAGATCAGTAGAGGCATAAGAGGAGGACATCAGAAGGGGAAAGTGGAGATGAGCATAGTGCGAATAGCTCCAAGAACCTCGTTGGAAATAAGAATAACCCAGCCCGAACACGACAAGCTCAGGAAACTGGTGACTCAAGCAACATGATGCCGATTATACCGACAGAATCTACGAAGAGTCATGATTCACAAACGGATACCACCTCCATCTTGGCACATTACTTAGTGGTTAACTTCTCGATCATGACCTGTTGCCCCGCATTTTCATCTTGAGAATTATGTGCTTCAGTACACGATATTCATTTGCATGTAAGTTACCTCGTTTTCTTCCAGGCACCTTGTACGTATTTTTATCTTTCCGCCGACCACAAATGACCTGACGATCACGACAGAAAAACTTCGTTGGGTCTTTCCCCTCATACAAATAATCAGTTCAATATGCCAAGGCGAGGTCCGCCGAACGAGATGATGATAGTCTTATAGACACTTCGTTATCTGTACGACGAATGATTGGTTAACTGGTAATATCATTTACATGCAGGAAATTTTTCGTGTCACTACGGCATATGCAATAAAAAGGAAGAAGATCCTCGCATTGCGACTGGAGGTGAGACAGTTGGAAAGGTGTATTCTAGGGACCAGGTCCCGGATGTTCTCTCTTGAATATGCTGCCTGTGAGGCTGAGCTGATCACGATACGAGTGTCCAAGTATAAAAGCACCGATGGTCTCATACGTTTGCATTGATTTTGGAAATCGCAATCTGGTTTCATTTTGTAATTCGAGGGCGCAGCGTGGGTGTGGTTCCTTCTGCACGTACATCATAGGCATTTTCTTTTTCTTGAAATTGCGGTTTAATGTTTTTTTCAATTTTGAACCGCAGCAGCAGGTATCCCTGTCGATGAAGACCACGCCTTCACGTAAAACATTCGGCAATCGTCCAACGCAGAGATTGCAATAAACGACGAATCGCATTGACATGTTTCTTGATCCTGTGCATGATGCATGAAGTTTCAAGTTTTTCGAGCAGTCGATGTCGAATATGTCATTCAATTTAGAAGATCTTTCGTGTCACGAGCTTTACACAACTCCGAAGTCCATCGCAGTAGAAGCCGTAATATCATCTCTATCTAATCTTTTTTCCCGTTTTTGAGAACAAGAGAAGGTGATCGATCATGTCGTGCAGCGAATCCACCATATTTTCGCGGGCCAAAATCCGTGGCGAGAACAACTGCGAAGATCATTCGACGAGCAGCATAGTTGCAGATGGTGAAGATGAGTCCAAGACGCACAAGTTCGAGTCCATGAGTAGTCAAAGCAAAGAGACGACGTGCGAGTCGACGAATAGTTCTGCGAGCATTGCGGATGTAGACCACGAATCGAGTTCCGCAGAAGATTACATGAAGGAGAGCACGTCATTGAAAGGAACATCACATCATGACGAAGCGGTGAAGAAATCTGAAAGAGATTGTTCTTCAGTAGGGAGTGAAAGTTGGCCGAAGAGACTCCGAAACTTACTCTGCAGCGAAACAATGGCAGGGATGAAGAAGCCCGTAGAAGTTGACCACAGACTGGTCGAGCTCCACCTCCTGAATGGCCAGATTCGGACATTTTCAGTCTCCGCCTCGCATCCGTACTTGGAGGTAACTGTGAAAGATTTCAAGGAGATGTTGGCGAAGACATTCGACGAAACGCAACTTTGTTTGCCGAGAATGTTCAAGCTGTTTCTTCCGGCGAAACCAGACACTGCAACAAGTGCATCGCGACAGCACACAAAAAAAAACTCGGAGCCTCGTCCTGATCTTGAAGACGATATAATTCTAGGACCTCCTCGGGACAACTCTACTCTACTACCCGAAAAAAATGAAAAACCGCCTCTGATTCCCAAGTCAGATGCTGATCCCTTGGACGACTCTGTCATTCTCTTCGCAACTGCGCCAGACCGCGCCCCCGAAGGTCAGATACGCGATTTTCTACGACAAGAGAGAAGGCGAACAAGTGTCAAATCCTGGGTGGATTACGTGAAATCTCTGATTGCTTGCGTTGGCTTCAATAGGCAAGAGGAAGAAGATAATGGTTCGGAATCGACATCCTTGGCAAAGACAAATAGAATCTCTTTAACCGGTACAACATACTCTCCCCCTGAGATCGGAACCGTGAAACTGTGCGTCGCGGTGTCACCGGGCTACACCGTAGCGCGCATGATGGAGACGATGCCATTCTCGGTCGTTGGAGGAAGTAGCTCTTCTTGTTCTGCCAGCGTCGGCCAACATCCCGGTCAAGCAGGAGTAGATGGCGAGGTCCGGCTGAAAGATCTGGAGGAAGCGTTGGAAGAGATCGATAAGAAGTTTCGTCTTCCGGCTCTTTTGCAAGATATCGTGCGGATGGGAGCAGCGCATAAGTAAAAGCCACATAAAAATCGCGTGCTCAAATACAATTGATGACATACGAATACAATGTGACAGTGGATTACTTGTCAATTGTAGTGTCTGGACATCACTCTCAATCACTGTGATAGATTGTGTGGAGACTTGCGAAATAGTATAAATATTTTCATCCTAGATTTGCAAGCAATGTTATCATTTTTCCTCACAATTTTTTTTTCAGACTGAAGGATTTGGAGCTGAGGCCCGGGGCGGACAGATTGGGACGAATGGATGCTGAGAGCGACAATGTTTGGTCCCAGCGTCCGCATCCAGAGGATTTCTCGCAGCTATTCGTCTTGGGTTCTACGTCAACATCCAAATTATACGTGAATCTGGATTCGTCTGATCGCGAAAAGTTTGGAGAGGTTTGGCGTGGAATCAAGGACGTTGAAGCGGTATGTTTGAGAATGGTGTTTTAGAAATCGCGCATTTATGTCTGACTACACTCGTTGCCTCTGCGAATCGATACGATTTTCTATTTTTGATCATTCTTGGCATACTGGCAAATTCAAATTGTGCGGTATCACCATCACGTTGTCTGCTCCCATGGGCAATTTGATTAACTCACAGATACCCGATTCCTATCTTTCGGAAGAAGATTCTGAAGAGGAAGAGCTGGACTCCCCAGAAGGAAAACGCTCGAGGTTCACGAGGGACAATCTCAGGGAGAGGCAAGGAATCAAATTCTGGGAGAAATGTTCGGGAGCGCCTCTCGAGAATTTCTTGAGTCTCATGGAGGCAAATGTTGTCCGCATACACGAACAAATTGTCAAGGCGAGGAAAGCCGCGTCAGACAGCGAAAAACAAAATATCACCTCTACATCCGCGCCCGCACAAGATCAAGACCAAGATGTTCATCAAGAACGACCCTCACTCTCTCAAGAAGTAGATCACGAGCATCAAGCAGATCACGCACATGATCCTCAGCAAGTCTCGATAATCGTGCCAACATCTAATGAACGCGTGTCAATACTGTTGGAGGATGGTGCATGCTTCGTAGGAGACGATCTCCTGTACGCAATCGTGAAGAAGGAAGTCGTGCTGAACAATTTTTTCGCGGCGATGATGAGTGCGAAACGCGCCAACAAAGCGTACTTCATTTACAACAATACAATCTACATCAATCGGCAAAGCACATCATGAAATAAAGCTGGGCATGGGCATGATTCTTCTTTCGCAAAGGAAGAACATGAGAATTTGGGCACGATTCATGGCACGAATACAACGAGTCGTTTGCAGCTCGAGCTGCAGATACTTCTGCAGGGTTTCTAGAGTTTTTCTTTGGAGAAATTCATCTGGAATATTGATATTTTGGAGATTAGAAGATCAAAGAGTGGATGTGGAGTGGTTCGTTGCTGCTGCGAGGATCGAATGTAGATATTAGATGGCGGAGCGACTGTTTTTTTACGGATGATGATGTTTCATCACAGCAAAGTTGGAAAAAAGATACCGTTAGATGATATTTCATCTGTTTGAGGAATTATTTCGTGAACGAGGATATAAACATCAAAGCAGTGGTGCGACGAGGTAGTTGTTTGAATTGAAAGACATCAAAATGCCTGTTGCGTCTCTCATGCACTGGATTGCGTTTTTGGATCACGATCATTATTGTTATTTTGATTCATCTTGAGCTTCAGCGTATTCATATGACAGAACAAAATCAAAATGATCGGCGGTCGTAGTACTCATTCGAGAATACTAACGAAGCAGGGGCAAAAATACTGTAGAGATTTTCACACATTCAGGTCATGGTTCAACGTCCGTGGAGATTGGCAACTGCGAATCGCATTGATGTGTTTTTTATTGTGATTAAGTTCTCCTTCTGAGTTCTCAAACGACAACAAGATAGACAATTAACGCACCTCCAAAAGATGCTCAGCAGCATCACCAGTCTTCCCAGATTCGAGAGTTTGCTTCAACACCAAAATGTGCTCCTTCAAAGCCTGCATTTCACTGTTATCAGCAGCAGCTCCCCATTTGGACGGACTGGCAGTTTTCGGAACTGAAGTAGCTGGAACTGGGGCAGACACGGAAATCGGAATCGGAGGAACGTAGTTCTTAGCTTCCGGCAATGGATCCTTCTTGGCACCTGCTGCTGCAGCTGCTCCACAGAGTTTGATCACTGGCTCGGGGGATTTTGCGTCATCAGACTCACCTTCAACATCAATCATTTCAACGTCTTTGATACCGATGGCATCCCCAGATTTGGGACGAGAGGCAACCTTCGTGATATCAGCATATCTTGCGAAAGTCATTCCCAAGAAAGGAGCAGTAACGTTCATTCCCATAAAGTGCAAGTACTTGTCGGGCGGAAATTCCACCAGACATTCAGTGACCATGTGCTCGGAATCCGCAGGAATGTGCCAGCTGCGATACCTGAGAGTGGATGTTGCGAGTGTCAGAATGTAAATGCGACTAGAAGCAGACTAACTATCATCAATCGTTTCCATCTAGATCTATCTTCTGAAAGATCAATGAGCGTGACATCGATTAATCATCTCCCTAATGAGCCTTCTCATTCCATTCAATCAACAAATCCACTAATCATGCTCACCATTCAGAAGCTTTGAAATCGTCATCCACACGGCTGTGATCCTTTTCGATAACATAAAAGGCCGCTTCCTTCGTACCGACACGCTCATTGGTCACACGGATCTCACTCAGAAACTCTTTCAGTTTGGAATCCACAAGACGACTCCCACCTCCAGATAACTGATAATTTGTTGGGATGATTTTTTGATCTACTTGAATGCGCACTCTATTGTGCTTTTGCATTCATATTCGTGCGTGATACTCTCCATTCTCAATTTAATTGAATTAATTATACCTCTCTGACCGCCAACTGTGCGACACTGTGGAGTACAGACTCGTCAACACGGAGGGAACGCGCAAACGCACGCCAAGTAGTTTGAGACTCCTCACTCCACTTCTGGATTTGTTTGGCACCGTAATCCGTCTTCTTCACCTTGGATACATGATCCGGATGGACAGGACGTCCAGGGATTGGTGGTGCGCACCTCTCACGAACTTTCTTGACCAAATCAGCCGCGTCAACGAAAGCCATTTTTCGAGTGAAATGTTTCGCAAACGAAACGTACGAGAAGCAGAAGCTGATAATTGAGATAGATAGACTATCTAGCTAGTGGCTGCACGACGTGTTATTGTTGTGACAAGGGATTTGGATTTTGTGTACGGAGGCATATTACATCAATTGACCGAACGAGACAGACCACTCGATTCATCCTAATCATCCCAAAACGAACGTGCAACACACTTGCTTCCCATAGATAGCTTCGAAAAAAAACATTTCTTCCCCAATCAAGCAACTCTCCCAATCTGAGATCTCTCAATTCCTTCAACGAACGCGTGTCCGACTCCAACAGATCGAGTCACAAAAAAATATCAGACCGAACAACCTGCGCATCTCGGGGAAAGCTAATCTGAAACATCTGCGAAATCCCATCTGAAAACTCAAGAGCTCAATCAAAACATCAACGTCAGAATGGATAGCTGTCTGAAAGCAACAAATTCTCGTCACGATTCGTGATAATTTACTGAGAGACCACTAAACAACAGTCACTAAGAGTCACTAATAGACACTATTAGGCGACTAATCAATAACTAATAGTCACTAATAGCTACTAAAAAGTGCTTATTTTGCACTATTTGGCAATATTCATCGATTTTTGTCGAAATAGTGACTTTTTCACTAAAATAGTGACTAATTAGTGAGGATTAGTAGCTATTTAGTGGAGAATAGTGACGGATTAGTGTCCAATAGTGACCTAAAAACACAGACGACTCGGAAAACATTCAAAGAATTATCACAAGTGCACCAACCCTTGCAATTTTCTCTCAAGAGTTGCCAAGAGTTCACACAGGTCTTCTGACGCATACTGGATCCTTGTCACCCATGACGTTCGTCATCGAGAGAAACACAACTTAGCCGTGGCCAGATTCTCCATCTACTCAACACTTGCTCTTCTACTGCGTTTCGAGTTTTGCACTGGACCGTTTATCTGAATATCGGAATTTCGTCGCTTTCCCGCATCTGTTCGCACGAAGGGACCTGTGTAATGCATCACAGTCCCCGCATCAAACTTGCCGTTCGTGAAGCCAGGAAGATTAACTCCTCGGCTCTCCGCGATTTTTGCCACCGTCTTCAAGACGTTGTCTGACACACTAGTCATCTCGTTAATGTATTTCTTTATCTGCTCGTTCCGCGCAAGTCTGCGAAGATCAACTGATGCCCAAAATGAGCGGTACCTGTTGCAGTTATTTGTGTGAATTGTTTTCAGAGCATGGCACAGATCGATCATTGATTCCCTCTTGAAACTCTTACTCTACATGACGAGCACCTCACGAAATTCTCTCACAACACAACAGTGATACACCTACGAGCTCTCCTCAATTTCTTTCACAACACGACAAAGATTTCTCATACTTCGTCTCCAACATCCTTGCGCAGATGAAACTGCGTAGGTAGGCTTTCTGCACATCAAACCCGAAATGATTTTCGACCTGAGTCTGATGACTCTCATCGTCCTTCAGCTTCCACTTCACTTGTGCCTCCAGCTTGTCCTTCCATCTCTTGCAACACACTACTCGCACGTTGGTGTACATAGGATTCTTTGTCCAACACCAATACCTGAGTCGCACTTTGAGAATGAGATGCCATTTGTTGTGAACGAGCTCGGAAACAAATTACCACATTTGAATTATTGTTTCAGGTGCGCTACTACGAAGAGTGCAGCCCTAGAAACCTGCGTACTTCCGCGGAGAAGAAATATCACACTCCCATACCCATCGTGCATTCCTGGTATGTTGTGCTTGCCTGAACGTTCCCTTTCTTCACGCAATCCCTTCTGCTCCTCCGCGTCGATGATGATCTTCCCGGCATCATCTTCGCTCGACCCACCATCTTCTTCGACCTCTTGTGCAGAATTAATAGCCTCACACTCAGACTCCGTCGCGTCACCACCTTTGGGAAGAACGACCAAATCCTGCTGCCACTCATTCTGCAGTACCTCATCTTCGAAAAGATCACCATCTTCCTCAAGTCGGAACTCATCAGTATTTTTATTGAATCGACCTGCCTCCCTTTCGCTGTCGGTGGAAGATGATTCCTCTGACTCTAAGTTCATGCGACCCTCCAACTCCTCAACCTCAGCCTCATCAAGAGACTCAACTCCGAGCAACGGCGCAAGCAAATTATTTTTGATGGCATCTCCAGGATTCTTCTTTCGCCTTCGCTTCCCTTTTCCTTTTCCGCCAACGCCCTTTTTATCTCCTGCGTTATTGTTACGATTCTTCCTGGGCTCTTTCACTTTCTTTTCCATCGGCGTCATGTGCTCTTTCGTGGTGGTCAGACTCAATCTGTTTCCCTCGATTCCTCCATAGAGCACCTTTTCCACCAGAAAAACTGCTGACAACTCCCCTATAACGATCTCTTCAAAAGGACGCACGTTTCTCATGAGTTCCTCCGGCCGAATGTCCAGTGAGAAGCTGTGTACTCCTGTTGGTGAATGGAATTCAGAATGCAGCTCCAGCGCCCAATGGAAGCATATCAAATACACTACTCGCTCCATTATTGGCTCTTGTTCTGTGCCCATGTTGTGCACAACAACGTAAAACTCATTGTCCCTGTAAGTTAGCGTGCGAAGAGCTTTGACACCGGCTGGATTTGCTGTCCATCCTTCTTCCAACTCTTTGCGGAAGGTCCTCCAGTGACAAGGATGCAACCCCTGGCGCCTGCGAGGCATCGGAAGAAGGCTCGCAGTGCCCTTGATCATGTGATTGTACATTCGTTTCCTCTTCTGCACTGAGGCAGCCACTATTTTGTGAAAAGAATCTTCCTCCTTGATTTTGAAGTCCGTCCAGTCCCGCAGAGTGACTAATTGATGGTCCAGATCCTTTAGGTTCTCACGAATGATGGCATCTTCTTTGGAGCTGCTGAAACCCTTGATCTCTGGCTGCGCGACCAAGATGCCGGCATCTGCGGCCACCACGGAGTTATTATTGTCTTGAACCTCTGCACCATTGTTTCCTGAATTATTCGCATCACAGATCGGAGCTGCTGCTTGCCTGGCGCGATCATCTTCAAGAGCCAACTCATTCCCGCATGCTATCTGCTTCATTCTCGTCTTCAATTCCCAGAAAGCTGCGCGTTTCGCATCTCTCTCATCAAACAATGGCTGCAATTCATGGCGATTTTCAACCTTCCAGTTGTCCCGCACGATTTTAGTTTCTGAGTAGACCCCGCGATTCTTCATCTCTCTTCTCACCAAAGCGTCATCACCGGTTCGCGCCCACTGTTCATGAAATTTGATGATTATGAATCGACACTGTTCACAAGGGACATAATAAATTGATTTGATAGCGAGTGAAGAAAACGAAGCAACCTCTTCACACATTCTGAAAATCTCTGCTGTCCAACTGAACACACAAAGTTTAACTAGATCCATAATACTGATCTCAAGGCATCCAGCTCTTTCTGCCTCGCACCATGCCTCTTCGCCACAGCAGTGCTTTTTCTCGCACCCAATGCCATCATCGAGTTTGTAGACGCTCGTGCCATTGTGACTATTCTTCGAGAATTTCTCACGCCTTTTTCTCCGCGAGTGTCGTGCCCTGTGCTGCGGTGCGTTTTGAAATTTTTGAGAGATTAATTTGACAAGGAATTTTTGAGAGATTAATTTTTGAGAGATTAATTAATTATGAAATTTCTTCTTCGAGATAAACCATCACTAGTCCACGAGCAGACCTAACACAAAATCAAATTACTCTCGCTCCGTGCCCATGTTGCACGGTCTGACGATGTGTGTCACGTTGTTAATCTCGGTCTGCATGGTCTTCACCCTTTCACCTTTCAAAAGCCGACATCGCAATTGCCAGCCGATTTGATCGAAATACTTTTTGTCCGCATCTTTTGTACACTTTATCGTGGTAACTTCGAGATTCACACCGCCTGGATTGTGTCGGTCGCTCAGCATCCACACCCTGCAGGGCCAGATCGAATATTTCTCGAGTCGCGAATGCGCATGTATTACGGTCTGCAGTATCCGCGTTGCCGCCTCACCTTTCTGAGCCGCATCCCAGTCCGGATGTTCATCGAGACAAATCAATTTACTGTGCGAGGCCTGAGAAACCTGATTGAGACATGAATTGATGGATAAATTTTATCATAAAACACTCTTCTCACTCTTGGAGCTCAATGCACCGTCTCATCAAATCAATACCAGCTACCTACGTGCGCTAAAAATCCTGACTCGCCTCCAAGTTGAGATGAAATAAAACGCAACGCTACCGCTATTTGTGGTCGATTCCCATATGGATATGAGGTGGTCTTGTTCACGATTCGTACCGCACCGTCAGTTATCTCCGCACCCAAGGTGCCCAATCCCGCCACCATGCGTCCTCTGTCGCTTGCTAAGAACCAGTCTATGTAGCCCGAACGTTTCGCGTTGTCCGCGTTGGATGCTTTCTTCACCGATGCCCACATGCCACTGTCAGGCGTGAGGACCGTCTGCAAACACACACTCTTCACACAATTCACGAAGAGATAAAACCTGGTGACCTGGCAATGATCGGGTGATGTTCGGGCAACAAAGAGTAGTTTTCATTGATTGGGGATTAGTGACCGAATGGTGAGGATTGAGAACTGAATAGTGAAGAACAGTGACCGATTAGTGAAGAACAGTGACCGATTAGTGAAGAATAGTGACCGATTAGTGAAGAATAGTGACCGAGTAGTGAAGATTAGTGAGCAAACAATAACGAGTGAACATACAACCGGATGGCTCTCCATACGTGCTATATCTTCGCATAGCTGCCGCACTAGCACCGCTTTCGGCGCTGAATCGTCCATGAGCCTGGAGTAAACCTCCAAGCACTCGAAAATGCGAGACAACTTTCGAATCCGCAATCTGAACTCCTCTGTAAATTCTGTTTTCGCGATGCTCATTGCAACTTCTCCGCGCCAACGCTCCGCGTTGTGTGGTGCCACATGTTTAAACTCCATGCTACATATTCGACCGAGGTCCACACACGGCTCATTGTTTTTTTCATCTGGCGGAAGATCATCATCGTTGGGAACCGGAGGAGCGACCATCTGCTGCTCTGGTTGCGCATTTCCTGCACCGTTCATGTTCTGGTCGTTCTGTGCATTCTGTTGGCCTCCCTTGTTCTGACCGCTCTCTTTATTCTGATTCTCTTCTCCAGAGTCTTTCACCTTGTCGACCTCTCCTCGCTTCCTCAATTTCGCCACTCCCTTTCCGAAGAGACAGAATCCATGTACTAGATTCATACTATGTCCTGCGCACTCTGCGCTAGCCAAATGGAGCCTAGTGATTCCCATTCGCTTTGCTAAGACGATAAGAACAGGTGCGATCACATCGATCGCCGCACCGTTTGTTCCCAAGTTGTCGCTGGTGAAACTCAGATAACCATCTCCAATCGGGGGAAGATTTTTTCTGCCTCGATGAATCGCCTGGAAAAGCCGAAGAACCGATAAAATCAGACTGAGACCGATGCTCTCCTTAGTTTTGTCGTACAGCATCATCAGCTCCATCAACATGTCCATGCACTGCTCGCCCTCCTCCACATCCTGACCACCAGCAAAGTCCAGAAGCGCACTCTCTTTCCCTTTCTCTTTTGAAGTTGCGACCCGCATCGTCACCTTCTGCAACTTCCCTGATCTCTGCTTGCGACCTTGCACCATCATTCTTCCCTCTTCACTTGTTGCCACGCAACTCTCAGCAAATTTATTTTCATCATACTGCTCCGAGTGCGCGTAGGCCAATCCGGTGAACTCATCGTGCCCTATTCTTGCATGCACTGCGTTCACGTCTTCCTGGCTGACTCTGTCCTCCAACTCTCTCAGATTCTGGAACTTCATTATTTCTACTGCTCCATCACTGTGTCGCGACTTTGTCCACCTCGACTTCCCACCCAACTGGCTCTCGACACGAAGGACTTGAGACATCGCGATCATTTCTTCTGTTCTTTGCTTTTCTAA
>JACKZZ010007273.1_pt1 | contig 20793 bp, 8 predicted proteins | sample 8027871 | NCBI WGS metagenome assembly JACKZZ01 (sample SAMN15724774, study PRJNA655200) | protist metagenome | isolation source: fluorescence activated cell sorting (FACS) single amplified genomes of... | place: USA: West Boothbay Harbor, Gulf of Maine | collected 2000-07-19
CTGCCTGCCTGCCTGCCCTCTCACTGGCTCTACAGCGTAGCGTGTCCCGAACCGAGCGGTACGAGGCAGTGTATTTTCTCGCAGTGGTCTCTTTCGCTGTGTGCCCTTCGCCGTCCGGCACTCGTCCAGTTGCTCCGCCTGCCCTTTCTCCGTTCCCCTCCGCAGTGTAGCAACAGTATGGCGCGGGTGGGTGGTTTGTGCGGTGGGAAAGTGGCCACCGCCGCAGCCTCTAACAATCTGACTGACGAGGACAGTATGTGCATCAGCAGCCTCTTCGACGAGGCCCCCGACGTCGTTGCCACCGCCACACCGACGCAGGGCAAGAGCGGTGACCGAGCCGCCAACGCGTACCACGCGCCCGTGGAGACGGTGTCGGTGGAAGACAAACGGTTGGCCTATCGGTTTAGTCAAGCCAAGCAGGTCGACACGGACGAGTTCAAGCGGTTGGTTCAATTGTTCGAAACATCTGGGGCGGAGCAGGTGGTCCCTGCCTTGGCCGAGTCGTTTGAAAAAAGCCCCCGGGCAGTGCGTTCCGCGGGGGCACATATGGTGTCCGCCAACGCGGATCCGAGCGTGCTCCAGCGCGCCTTGGGGCGTGCCGTTCCTGAGGACGGGTCGTTTGGTCATGCACCTTTTTGTTTCATCGAAAGCGCTTTCAAGGAGCTAGTCCGTGCATCTCGATTTTCTGCTTTCGAACAGGTGGGGTTGCGCTTGTGCTCTCTTCTTCTGGATTCCACGATCTCCTGCGCCACGAAGTTGCGACGGATACGGAGCGAGACGAGGGATGGAGTCCGTGCCGAAGAGGATGTTGACCTCATGCGCTGTTTAAAGAATCTGATGGACCTGTTCTCCATGATATTGGTTACCCACCAACATAGTCCCGACATTCTTTATTCTTTGCAAGAACGACTAGCCGCGTTCATTTCGTCCACGTTTTCGCTCTCCACAGAAGACTGGAAGTCCGTTGCCATGGCCGACGTGGAGCGACCGCGGTGGATGGAAGAGGAAGTGCACGCGAACATGCCGAGCGCTTCAGCAGCGAACCCAGAGCCGCCGGCGAACCGACCAACAAATGTCATGTTGATGGCGCATATTAATCAGATAACAAGTATGGGATTTTCCGAAACGCTGGCAAGACACGCGCTAAGACAATCTGGGGGGACAGCGGAGAAAGCAGTGAACTTCGCGCTTGCCATGACGGACGCGGAGAAGGAAAAGATCGAAGGTGGCAATGCTTCCTCCGAGCTAGGCCACGAGAACAATGTGAACAAAGGCGCAGAGGAGACGAAAATGCCCGACAGGGGTCCCGACGACGGGGCCGACGAGAAGAGCATAAGCACCGAGACTTCCAACAGCGAGGACGCAGCCGCAGCCACAGCCACAGCCGACGATACGCCGCCGCCGGGGCCTCAATGGTGTTTTGAATTCGCCATGCTGTCGTTGATGAAGTCGCTGTTGACCATGTTTCGGGGGCATTACCAAAACTTGTTCCCCTTAGCGAACACGATGAAACCATTCTATTCAATTTTACAATGCATTGGCAAGGACAAAAGTGCACCATTCACTTTTGCTCCATCGTCAACGGAAAAGGGAATGTTGACTTGGTGGGCACAGCCAGATAACGAGAGCAATACCGCACCCCCGTGGTTTGAAGGCCTGCTTGTGTCTGGAATAGGCGAACATTCCCCGGGACCTGAGCTGGCCATGAAAGCCCAGAAACGATTGGGCGGCCACGCCGTGACAGGCGCGGTATTTGCAATTGAGAACCAGGCGCGGTCGGCGGTAACAGGCTACACGCACAGAGGAGGCGAGGGCGAGGGGAGCATCTTTCACGGCACCGTCACCAATGCCGAGAATGCGTCCGCGCCACTAGCACTGACATTGCCACCGCAAGAGCGCATCGACGACAACGTCCACGGCTGGCATGCCTCGTTAAAGTCGTTCCGGGGAGTATACGGAAAGTTGCAGCGCGTGAATGCGCGGAGCTGCATTGATTCATTCGATGCCGCGTCCGTAGCCCCAAATTTGTGCTACGTGAACAAGCCAGACCAACTCCTGTTCATTCCAGATAGCCCTCTGCACTCCTCCTCAGGCTCGAGCAACTTTGCCCTCGGCACTTGCATCAAAGTCCCGCGCGAATTGTTCCACGCTGCTGAAGAGTTCGAACAAGCCGAGAAGACTGACGAGAATGACCCTCCCGACCTATTCTGTGCCATTTTTGCCTTGGAAAATTGTGGAATAGCATTGACACCGGAGATGAAGTTGGTGGCATGGCGTGTGCACCAGGCACCGACGACGGATGCGCCAGAGGAAACGGCAGAGGCAGTCGTTGCACCCGCCCCACCCGTCGCAGCTATCCCCACTATAGAGCTTACAGAAGATTTGAAAATGATGGTGGATTCGGGGATTGTTACGAAGGAACAAGCATACGAGATGATGGGCGTCGATGTGACGCCTCGAAGTACTAGTCCGGCCGCTCCGGCAACAGATGAAGGAGCAACGGAGAAAGAGAAGAATGAGCAGCAGCGTGTTATTTCGTTTATCGTGTCTCTTCAGCCAATCGAAGAAAACACACTTCTAAAAATTGCATTGGTTTTTGATGGAAAAGAGTTGTGCTTGTTGGTGAACGATGAGGTCGTTGGGATAGAGGAGGCTGAAGGCCCCGATGGGGCCCCTTCGCAAGTATGCACGACACCAGGTACGCTCCCAGCGACGTCATTAACACTCGGTGGCATTCCCATGTCGAACCCATATTTTGACTGGGCAAGCTCGAACATGGAGCCTCGATATTTTACGGGGACACTGTGCAATGCTTCGCTCTTGATCGATCACGCCATAGTGTCGTACTGGCCCTTGAATGCTGCATCCCAAGGTGCTGATTTTGGTACCGGCAACTTGCATCTATCATTGTGGAAACGAGGTGCCCTTGATTTTAGACACCTTCCGGATTTTGGACAACCTGGTACGTCCCCCTATTTTCAACTGCTAGAAGAAAAGCCGGATATGCTGTTGGATTGTTTTCATACCGAGATCAGCGGCACATGCCAATTGTCTGGATGTGCTGAACTACGGGGTGACAAAGTCTTCATGGAAGGATCAAGCGCTGGTGCCCTTTGGTTCTCAAACCGCCACGAAGTGACCGGAGGCTTTGACTTTTCGTGCATTTGCTCGAGCCACGATTGCGATGAAGACGACACCGAAAGTGTTCTAGAATATTCACTGGTCCTTCGAAATTCATCTGTCTGGGTGCTCCAGCCGACTGAAGGAGCGCTGAAAGAAAACCGCACCATGGACACCGGGTGTAGTGTCAACCACGATGTTTACTGGGAAGATTATTCGGCAGTTTGCACACTAGAGTCTCAAGTTAATGGTGAGGCCTCTGCTGCAACGGGTGCCCTTCCCGCCTCTGTGCCACCCAAACAGGATGTGGCAGTGCTCAAGAAGCCAATGGTAACGGTCGACATGCCCCCGGCTTCTTCTGACAAGGTGGAACATTCTGACCCTCTCGTTCGGAAAGCAATACAGCTCTTGCGGAGTGGGGCGGACCAACGGGCTGTTTTAAAAGCCATGAAGGCGGACGGGATGGAACTAAATAAAATAGTGCCTGCAATTCAAAAAGCATTGTCATTCCAAGGTTCAAACGCCCCTATCGGTGTCTCGCCGTCGCCTATGGCTCAAGAAGACACGGCAGTTGCAGCGGCCGACACTAGTGCTGCAGGAGCAGCAGATTTAGAGACAAACGGACTTAGCCGGTCAAGCCTGTACCTTCGCGTGCAAGCAGCTGGAAACGAAGCGTCACTGTCTTTAGAGTTCGAGAAAGAAGGGTGCACTGAGAGAGTTATTTGTTGCTCTCGACGAGTTTCTCGAGAGGGAGCTGAGAGGCCTACTCTCCGATATCGTCTACAACGGCATGATGGAACCACACGCACACAAATTATTGTGTCGTTTGGAAAGTATGATGTGCTTGAGGCAAATTTTGATATTCTAAAAGAGATGTTTGGGTCCAAAAACGGCCTCAGTTTAGGACTATGGGCGGGTTTGCTTCATGGGAAAGGGAGGCGCCTTGAAGTCAGCAATGTAGCATTTCGAGGACGGTCCATAGCAACCTCTTTACCAGTGGCAACGGCTGTGCAGGTGCCCCCCGCTGCATCAGTACCCTCAGCACGTACCGGAGAGCCAGGCAGCCAGATCACGAAAAAAGATATTGATGAAAACCCAGATGCCAATGGAGATATTTTTATAACGTGGGAAACGGCTCGATCGACGACAAGCGTAGTGCAACCTATCAAAACAGATGTTTATGTTGAAATAGAAAATTTAACAAAGTCGGGACCGCTTCACAAAGATGCATGGATTGGCATGTACGACGTTGAAAAGATTGGATCAAAGAATACAGATTACCTCGAATACGTTAGTGTCAAAAATTGCAAAGAGAAGAACCAACATGGGCCTTTCAAAGTCGAAAGGTCGACGTGGATAGAATTTCGTCTTTTTCCAGATTGTTCAAACAAAGGTGCTATCGCAAAAAGTGGGGTTTATCGTTTTGCTGAAAAAGCACCTCGCCCACTGTTAGACTCAGAATTACAAAAGCAAGCTATGTTAGCTGGCTCTCAAGAGATTGCATCGAGGGATGATAGTTGCACATCTGCTGCCGACAATACCAAGCACGAGACATCGTCTTCGTACTTGGAAAAGCTTATCACTTTTCACACCCGTTCCTTACCAGACAGCGCAAAAGAAGAGACCAACGAATTTCACGGTATTTGGGACACCACCATCGGTCAAGTCACCTTATGTGTTGACCATCGAACTGCCCTAGGGTTTCAAGTCGAGGGTGTATTTCAAGCTCCTCGGCATTCCGACCCAACAGCAGGGGACCCTAAATTGCCTGGAAACGTCGAAGGAATTGTCACAGTGTCGGACAACACGAATGGAAAAAACTGGAAATTCAATGGCACGTGGGTACCCATTGGTCACATCGCGCCAGCTGTGTGCCATTGGAACTTCAATGGACCGGCGACTAAAGCAGTGGGAAAATGGTTCCGAGATGATGTGTCAGGGCGGTGGACGTTACGAAAAGCGCGTTTCGAAGAATACTTTCGCACCGATCGACATTATTCTGGCCTCATAAACATGTCTGCCGATCTGGTCAACGTCTGTTATCAAAACAGTGTCATGCAGTGTCTTTACCACTCCGATTTAATTCGCGACTTTATGTTCCGTTTGAACGACCCGTCAACGCGATCGGGCGAAGAAGAAGATGGTGGCGCGGAGGAAGGAAATTTACCTGATACTTCTGCGGAAGAAGATCAACCGGCATTGAGAAGGTTTAACACAGCAGAAATGACTTCCGCGAGCAATCTGTTGCACGGGTTAAAGAAGCTGTATGGTGCATTGACGTTTTCCCAGCGGTCGGCACAAGCTTCGCATGTTTTGCAGAAAGAAATAATCCAGCGGTTTGAAAAAGGAAAACAGCAAGACGCACATGATTTTCTAGTGTATTTAATTGACAACTTGTCGACGGCGCTTGATAAAGAAGCTGCTCTAAAAGGGTCAGCAAACCCGGGTTGCGCAAACTTCATCCAGGACAATTTCGAGGGAAAAAGTGGATTTATCATGAAGCGAAGAGATACTGGAGAAACGTGGGTCACCAACCAAGACGTCTTTGTGAACTTGAATGTGTCTCTCCCGCAGCGATATGCACCGATTACTAAAATTGTTGTCCTTTCAGAGGAAGGTGGCGATGGTGTTCACAGCACTGGTGGGCATGAGACGGGCTTCGAGCTGCTAAAAGTTCCACTCAGCAACGGAAAAAAAGGTGAGAACTCAAAGAAAGTTTTCTTCGGTATCTATCGTGGGGAGGAGTATGGTCTACCCATTACAAAGTTAAGAATCTTGACGTTCAAGTTTGACGAAGGTATAGTGATCCCGGAAGGGTTCACCATTTTGATGACTAACTTGAATCCATCCACTAAAGATGACAGCGACCGTATCTACCTGGCGTACCAGCAAAGTTTAAACAGTTTGCCAATCGTAGAAATGGCTTTAGTATCGGGTGGTAAGAAAGCAAAAATTGGCCAAAACTTTACTAAAGTGGACAAACCGTTAAATGGACCCAACGGTTTTGAGGGCAACTATGTGTATATGTCATTTAAGAAAGACCAGTCTGCGGTACGCGATTTAATGGTATCACACAATGCACCAAAAGACTACTCCAAACTTCCGATCAACATCTTGTCAATTGGGGACGTCAGTGCTGCGATTGATGAGGCCAAAATTGCGTCGAAATCGAAAACAAACAATGTCGTCTTCGCCGAAAAATCAGTAACATTTCTGGACGGCCCCGAGCGTTTGACTAATTCAAACCTTGGGATATACATCGGTGGACTGGAGCGAGCGAAAAAAAGAGAATATTTCGAGCACTTACGAATTGTGGCAATCCTGGACTTATCCAACAACGAAGAAACTAGTGCCGAATTTTTTGGTAAGCATGTCGAGGCATACTGCAAACTTGATGTGTCTACTGGCGAAAAGTTCAGTAAAAATATTGACGCTTGTCTCAAATTTTTCGGAACATGCATGACCAAGAAACAATCAATTATGCTGGTTTGTAAAGACGGTGTTTGTGACAGCGTGGCGGTGTTTCTGGCCTATTACGTGCGTGGGAAAGCATGGTCTTTAAAAAAGAGTTACGCATGCTTGAAACGAATGCGACATACGTCAACTGAATCGAGGATTTCTTACGAACTGTTTCAGTGTCTTGCAAAGATGGAAATCTTGAAACTAGGCAAATCATCTTTAAATGAAGAAGAGTGGAAGTCAGAAAGTGGAAGGGGCCAGCGGATAACGGACGGTGTTAAATTTCCAGCCCTTCTGTCGAGCAATGTAACGGCTTCGACGGCGGCTACGGCTGAGGACAAAGTAACCTCCCCAGAAGACGCCAGTGTTGAAAAGCCAAAGAGCAGAGCGGAGGAGCAATATGTTCATGTTTCATACGGTGGCCAAAAGCCAGTTGTAACGGACATCGCACTTGTCGACATGGTAGACAGCAAGTGCAACGATACGACGGAAGTATGTTGTAAGCTTCCAAATGGAAAGTATGTGGCATTGAAGCGAGGAAACGGATGTCCTGTGACAAATGTGCAATTATTCCGGGCACCAGAAGATGTACCTCGCTTTCAAGATTTTGAGGTCATTGATCTGATCGCGCATGATCCAACACTGTCAGAAGAAGTTCCGCTAGAAGGGATATGGAAGCCAAAAAGCGACGACAAGATGAAGCAAATATTTTGTTTTAAGGGTTCTCCCATCTTCGAGCACAAGCGCAGCAAGCAAGTCGTGGTCCACGGCGTCATCAGTGGGGGCGTGTATGTGCGTGGACTTTTAACTGATTGTTCCACATTTACGGAGGATGAAAAAGGGACAACGGTTTCAGAAGGATGGATGCTCGACGGAATGACTGTTCAAGACACCGGAGTCCAGCCGCTGCGAGTTTCTTTTCGTGACGGGGAATATTCATGGCAGGAAGTGGGCACGACCTTAAAGTGCAAGAAGAGCACGTTGGCCACCTCCGTCGGCATGCCGTTGACAGGAGTGTTGTTGGTGGAGAGCGCGGCGGCAGTGCCCGAGGGTTACACCCTGCTGGACAAAACCATTGGAGACGCGGACGCAAATTTTGGATCGACGATGCAACCACTTTATTTTGCGTTACGGCACGGGGGTGATTTTGATCCCATCTCAGAGTTGTCCATCTCTTACAACGGGATCGAATTGGCCCCTCCCGGAGCTATCACAATTGACGGGAACTTAAACAAGACCATGGCCGGGGCGGAAGTGGTCCTGTCATACCGGCTGTGCCCTCCTGGAAGCAGCGATGCAATTATGAGCATGGGCTTGTCGAAGCTCGGAGAGAATGTGACAAAAAGCGGGATGAAGCAAATCCGGGTCACGGAAAGCTTAGGCATGGACGCGAACTTGAACCAGAACGCTGCCTTCCCGGACTTCTATGTCTGCTTCAAGAAAGGTTCAATCCCTGCCAAAAAGACGACCATGGGGCATGCCGTGAATGGGACGTATTCGATTGTGGACGACAAGGGCCGCGATAAAACAGCCAGCCTGTTTGCCCTCTGTGAAACGGAGTGCTTACCCATATATGCCGAGTACAACTTGCAGAACCCGGAAAACTATGTGTCGACCGCAGAGGGATTTATGTTCAAGGAGGCACCGGAAGATGCCGCGTGGCAGGTGCAAGTTAAGTTCGAAGCCAAGCGATTGAAAGGTGTTGCGCGCTTCGAGGTCGATGCGAAGTTGCAAACGTGCACAGGCGTCTGGGGCGCGAAAAAGCTAGAGTTGATAAAAGATTCGTACTTGAAATTGGGCTACCAACGTGATTATAATTCTGACTGGGCGAATGGAGTAGAAGTATTTTCGGGTCGATGCCGTGGAAACCGCATCGAAGACATGGTTGCCCAAGACGTGTCCGTGCTTGGTGGGCGAAATGCGTGGCAAGATGACACTGGGAAGAAAGTGGAGGTGACACGAACTTCCATGGTTGTGAATGCCCCGCGTCACTTGATCGTGAGCATACAGCGTTCGAAGTGGGACGTCGAGCAGGCGAAGTTGGTCAAGGATTCACGAGACATAAACATTGAGCCTCTCTTGAAGCTCCCTGGGGGCAATGGAACTTCGTTGTTTCAGAGCGAAGAACAATCTCCAGTGAGGAGCCGAAGGTATGGGCTGTACGGGATTGTCGTCCACAGTGGGACCACGGCCAACTCTGGCCATTATTACGCATACGCTCGTCACAGTCATGTGCCTGACCTCGATCAGTGTGAATCAGCCACTTCGCCATGGATGCTGTTCAACGATGATCGCATATCTGTGGTGAGCTACGACAAAATGACACAAGCAATTCGCTCGAAAAAGAACGATAACGTTTACCTGATGTTTTATAAGGAGTTGAACGAAAGCTCCGACTCTTTGGATCAGTCTGCCTCACTCGGGGCGTGGCCGGATTGGGTCCAACACGCGGTGGAAGAAAACCGACAAGATTTGGCCAGTTTTTTCGATGCATTTCAGAGTCCATTTTATGACGACTTCCTTCGGGACGATGTACTCTTGCGCGTTGATTGCGAGGCACAGCGGATGGCCGAAAAGAAAGTAACCACTGGTATGGCACAGGTGGTAACTTTTGCTGCCTCCGCAGAAGGAGCAGGGGGTTCAGTAGTAACAACCGGAACCACTGCAGCAACAGCCGAACGCACAGAGTATGTGACAGCACCGCTGCCGACCGACAAGCCACGCCCCAAAAGTGCGTGAGATATGTTATTTTGCAGAACGAAGCGGACTGTGTGTGTGCGAGAGGTCATGATTTATTTCATGTTCGTAAGTCTTTAGTTTCTTACGGACTTAGTATGCGACGAACACTGTTTTATATTTTAATTAAATGCAGCCATCATATTTTAAATGACGGAAGAGACAATGGGTAACTTAAGTTACTCCCAACGTGCTCACCTGGTATAAACTACTTCGTTTGAACTCTCTCTCTCTCTCTCTCTCTCACGGATTTTTATCAAAGGGGGCCGTGTCGGCATAACACGCCTCAAAAGTGGCCTCCACCGCGGCTTTTGCTTCATCCACGGTGCAGTTTGGATTTCCAGAGACACTTAGCGTTGCGCGCCGCTTGACGCACTCCTGATGCCGCGCTCTTATGTCCCTGAACCCGCCAAAGCGGTCCCATTCTCTCTTGAAATCGCAATCTCCACTCAAGGATGCTGCCCTGATTTCGCTGCATGCATGGTGCCGTGCAGATGTCCAGTCTACCTTAGCCCGCGCATGGTCGAAGGCATGAATCAGTTCGTGCGCAAGCGTCACGTCCACCGCGGTTTGGCCAGCGCCTCCCTCCCCTTCATTTATGTTGATACTATTTTGGCAGATAACGATGCCGGTCTGGCCGTTCTCCCCAAAAGGTCCAAACCCACCCCGGCAGGCTCCATTTTCATCACTGCATTCTGCGCATTGTATATAATCCTTTGGCAGTGGACACCCCATTTTCTCCAACGCTTCCACTAAAAACCGTACCTTGCCGCAACGTTCCAGGCTTCGTCGAACTTTTTCCTCGCAACTTTTTTTCGGATCTTTCGAGTCGAACATGGGAAAGAGGGACGCCACGGTACCGACGGGGGACGCCATAGTGAGAACTAAGGCCGCACTTCTCAACGGCACGTACGCACGCAGAAGACGTCTCGACAATCGCAGCGAATAGAGCCAGTCACACACATACAACACACACACGTACAACATGGACGTCGTTCAAAAAAGCGTTCAGGCACCCACCCACCCACATCGACGGCAGACGTGTCCAGTCGTCGCGATCGTCTTAGGATGTGTGGTCCAGAAATAGTGTTGTATATAGGGTAATTAGGATGACTTTCTGACGTTTGACGTGGAAGAATCCAGAAGAATCCAGAAGAATCCAGATATCCAGATATCCAGATACGATAGACTTGTATGTAGAAAATTAGACGTGTATTTTATTTATGATTGATGGTACATACGCCTTACGACTTTATGAGAGAGAGGACGGACTGTTCAGTACGTCCTCGTAGTACTCGTGAATAACTCGATCTCGAGCATCTTCGACAACGGCGTGATTGCCCGACCGTCGCAAGTCACTGTGGCTAACTCCTTCGCCTTCATTCCGATCAAAACAGTTGAGTTCGTACCCCCAGGCCTGGAAGAGTCAACACCACGAATGTTCTTCCTTTCACACACCACCGGCCTGGACCATCATTAGTTTATTGTTTTGTATGATTTTCCCATGTTTTCTTTTCTTGAGAAGTTGCCATGCATTCCACCGAGAAACTGTTCTCAGACAGGTGTTTTCAGTGCTTGAGAGATTTTTCAAAAGATTTATTTGCGTCTTAATCTTGTTCTCTACACAGCATTTCCGCACCATCTTGATACGAGGAATTTTATGAGAATGAGACCATCCTTGACGAAGGGGCAAAACGGTGACAACGTGGACACAGTTTCGGCGCCGTCGAAAACCTCGTTTGCATACGTACTTTCCGGTTCTTCCTTCGTTTAAACGCTGATGTGCATGTCTCGTAAAAATGGGTTTGCGTTCAACAGTATCATCAAACAACGCGTCGTCTATGGCTTTCTTTGCCTTTGCTTTCCTGGAAGCTTTTTTTTCAGCTGCTTTCGACCACGCTTCGCGTGGTGCGTTTCGTCCAGCTTTCTTTGCTCTTGCTTCTTGTAGCCCGGCATTCTTCGTCAATACGTTCCGTGCTTGTTTTCTCACTGTCTTCGCTCTCGTTTTCCATCGCAATGGCCTATTTGCCGCAGACTTTACCCGAAGTCTTCGAGCTTCTCTCTCTCTTTCCATTCTCTCGTGAAACAACCGAGCTGCAGTCTTCCGGTCAAGTTTTCTCGAGTTGGGTTTTGACGCACTCGCATCAGCGTCAGTTGCATATGCAACGCTCTGGGAGGTTTCAGTGGCTCCACACTCTTGTTCTTTAGTAAATTTAGAAACAATAATGTCTCGTGAGAGACGGGGGTGTGCGGGTTGGGCACAAAGGGTTTAAGCATTTCGCCTGGGATTTCTAGTCTCCCTGGGTGATCACCGAAGTAGGCATTTGCCATCACGGCTCACACTTATGGCATGGATTACATCGCATCATGATGGGACGTGCATCCATTTGGCTTTCCTATATTCAGCTTTGCAATTACTGAAATGAGTAAATAATCGCGTTAATTCAAAGAGACAAAGTCATCCTCTTCTTTGTGCATTTAACGGAAGCCAGGGCTTACGATATCTTTGCCTGTTGTTCATTTCTTCTTCTCGGGGAGCCGGCTATTGTGGTTGAACCCACCACGAACACCAATGGCCACAAGTACTCGTCTTGAAAAGACGTATCATCCTTGCTGCGTGTATCCGTTCCACTCCTACCCATCCAAAACAGAATTGATCTTTCCGCCGTTGCACAAGTCTGACTCAGACTTAATCAAAACGAACAAGTTTATTCCACGAAACGTTCATCCGCTACGTTCCATATGAGTGCCTTTCTCATGACTACGAGTCCTCTCCAGGGGACACGTTACGGCTGCAGTTTAACGTCCTGCCCAGGACGGGTTGTGGGTTGTCGTTAGACAAATGTAACGCCTTTTTTAAAGGCAATGGTTCGTTCTTGTGGTAATATTTGTTTGTTGTGTACATGTGTGTGTGCGCTGGTGGAGGTCCACCTGAAGTCAGGGTTGTTGGTTGTTGGACTCCACTTGGGACTGTGTGGACACTGTCCCTCATTTTATTGGCAAGTAAGCGGAACACAGGATGGACCAGCTTCATCAATCTTCAATCGAAATGGACACCCAAAGATGACAGATGACAGACTACGATGATGATAGGCCAAACAATAGACAACTACCTCCTTTCTGGTCTAGTTCGAGTCTTCTTGTCTTCTTCTGTCTCTTTTCTGCGGAACGAAATTGATTAGGATGATAGGATGATATTCCTCAATGTTAAGGAAACTTATACAATATTTCAATGTTATTTAAAAGAAAAAAATTGTTCACGGAAAAGTGGAGCATATTAATATATGGAAATAGCTACTCTTGATTTGTGGGTGCAAGGACTGTAGGTACGAAGGTTGGGCGTTAGTTGGCATGGACGGGGTCTCGTACGACACAGTCGAGGTTTCGAGGAGGCACGTCGAAGCGGTTGTTTTCCCCCGGTACTCCGATCGAGTCTCTTTCTGTGTGAGCGGGTGGATTGGATTTTCTTTTCGGTCTGTTGGTTTCTTTTCGTGCCGTTACTACCTACGCACGATGCTCGCTCACTCGAACGTGACGCCCACGTTCACGATGCAAATAACGGTCCCTCCGAACGTGACCGCGGGGGGATATATGCACGTGGTCGGCCCGAACGGCGTACCCATACAAGTGCAAGTCCCTGTGGGCAAAGGGCCAGGAGACATATTTAACGTGACCCTCTGCATGCAGCCGCAGTTTATTCAGCAGCCGGCGCACTACTCCGTGCGGACGCTTCGCCAAAATGAATACAAGTGTTGGTACGTTCTCTCCATGTGGGCGACTTTGCTAGCTGCAGGCATCGCGGCCTTGATGTCTATTGGCCCCGCCTTTGACGATAGGATTGCCACTGTGCACGTTCATTGTGATGTATTGGAGAAAGCATCCGTGTCTCTGTGCATGAACGAAGAAAGGTACCATGATTATAACGACGAATGCGCGCAAGCCACATTCATTGTCAAACAAGAGTCCCTTGCGTGGACCTCGGTGGGGAAAGAGGTTGTGGACAATGTGACCGCGACCCTCAAGAAGCAGGGTTTTTTTGACCAGGGCAAGCGCAAAGAGCCCATGGAAATCGACAATCACATAGAGCACGAGACTATAAGCTTTCCGACGGTAAAGCTGAAAGGAAACGAAAAGAGTGGTGGCTGGTTAGACTTGCTCGTTACGTCTGAATTTAAAGAAAACACGTTCATGCAATTACCCAACACGCCGGCGAAGAAAGAATCGCCACCCGAGGACGACAACAGGTTTGATTTTATCCTCGAGGCACGAGAACAGTTCCCGCGATGGCTCGCGATTATTCTGATGCTACTGTCTTTTGGCACAGCTGCCGGAAGAGTCTGCTCATTTTGCTGCAGGACGCGCTTTGAGCGTTTGCTGGGTCGCTGCACTCACTTTGTCTTGTTTGGGGCACTGCATATGGCATGGTTTACCCTGAGCTGGGTGATTCTCATATGGATAGGTAGCACGGAGTTAGCAAGTGAATCGGGAAACAAGGTGATCGGCAAAAAATACCCAAAGAACTTAGATTGTAAAACTTGGTTCGATCAAACGTTTGTAGGCTTTTACGTTGTAGCCATGTTTATGCATTTATGTGCAGGGGTGGTCTTGCTTAGTACTTCGTGCTGCTGCCTCTACGTCGGTGATGTCGCAGCAGGCAACGTCTCGGCAGTGGTGTTGCAGCCTCCGCAGATGACGCAGCCACAAGTGGTAATGGCCCAAGTGGTGCAGCCCATGGCCGCTTACAACATTGAGAAAGGCGGCGCCATGCCCGTGCACAGTGGGCATGCTTAAAAGTGTATATATACACACATAAAAAAAACTTTTAGAAGTTGTGTTGAGTGAACAGAGTACTTATGCATAGTAAGATATTTAGAGTTTTAAAACACCAGTTCGACCCGTTCTTGTTTCTAGTCCATGACGGTGGTCTCTCTAGACCCACGTTGCGTCTGTTCAAAAATTTTATGTGCTTCCCTCCATACTTTTTGCGTCTCTTCGAGGTTCTTCCGGTCAGGCAACTTTGTAACATCAATCGGAACGTCCACTTTCAGAATGCGGTTCCACCAAACAATGACGGAGATACCACCGGGGACGGCCTTTTTCTTCATCGATACGCGAATGGCACGCCCAGGAAATATGGAAGATACGAGGAGGGCACGACCATTCCCATCCGCCGCAGGCATGCCATCCACTCCAATGCACGCAGAAAACACTGATGGGTCCGGACGAGGCACGCTCAAAACTTCCCAGTCAATGTCGTATTCATCCTCCGGGTTGTCTATTTCAAAAGCCAATGGTCCTTGTACGTATGTCTTTTCAGCGGACTTGACGACCAGGCCGGCTTCGTTGGAGAGGGCCACTTGGATCGATTTGGCGGGCAAACCCTGAGGCACAAAAACATACACCGTGACTTCTTCCGGGCTTTGCGACCAAGCAAAGACATCGCCGTTGATACCACCATTTCGACACCATTTCTTGAATTCCGAGGTGTCGTCCAGAGATGCACCGTCCAATGTGTTGGCGGCAGCGGTTGCCTCGGGGCCGCCAACTCGAGGCGCCGCCTCCTTGCCACCAAACGTCACGCTGGTGGGTTTCGCCAGCTTTGTGACGCGCGTACCACCTGTTCCAGGAACCGTCACCCCTCCGTTGGCTTCCAATATATCTTGCAGGGAAGAGGACACCCTCGTCCCACCACCAGCTTGTCCCCTAGAGTCACAATCCTCTGGCACTTCCCCACGCTCCGTGACGCACTCCTCTTCGTCAGATGACGAGCCAAAGTCCATCTTGTCCCACTTGGAGTAGTCGACCATGTTCGTTCTCCAGGTAAGAAGAAGACGTTCACAAGACCACCCTACTTTCCACACGACACACGCACGCCAATGACCACAAAAAGCTGAGACATGAACAAGCCTCCCTTTTGCTCCCGAGGACGGAGGGAGTCCCGCATATGCATCCCTCCATCCATGCACCCATGCACCCATGCACCCCATTCGTTCGCGGTACAAGTATGATACTACTAAGATACTACTAGTATGTACTAAAGTGGACAGTCACCTTTGTCATATTCACACGCTTTGGTGTTGCAACCAAAATTTGACATGGGTCGGGCGTTGGGGTTGCTGCGTTTTGTTCTTTCGTACACATCACCCCCATCACCGCAGTACCCGTCTCCCAGCCAGACCGAGGGACAATCGACCGAGCATTGCGTCTCGCACCGACCTTGTACACCCGCAGGAAAATCGTATGGGCAGAGTGGATTCCCGGCGGCGTAGATATACTTTGCATTGGTCCACTCGTAGATGGGCAATGACGTCAAGTCGTTGTGGCGGACATCCACGGAGACGAGAGCTGTCATCCCGTCTGGTATCGATGTCAAGGAGTTATTCCAGGCGAACAGATCCAACAAATTCTTCCACTGTCCGACGCTATCGGGCAGCGATCGTAATTGGTTGTTGTAAACCCACAGTTTCAACAAATTCTTCCACTGTCCGACGCTATCGGGAAGCGATCGTAATCGGTTGTTATCGACACGCAGGTCCAACAAATTCTTCAACTGTCCGACGCTATCGGGCAGCGAACGTAATTGGTTGTTGTAAACCCACAGGAACAACAAATTCTTCAACTGTCCGACGCTATCGGGCAGCGATCGTAATTGGTTGTTGTAGACATGCAGGGTCAATAAATTCTCCAAGCCTCCGATATCTTCCGGCAATTCAGCCAACCGATTCGCCAGTACCTCAAGGACTATTAAATTAGGATGATGCATACCAGTGGCGTTCGGTAATCGTTGTAACTCGCCTGAATACACCGACAGTTTTATGAGCGACCGCATTTGACCAAACGATTTTGGAAGCTCGGCGTGTGAATAGTTGACCATTTGCACCACCCCACAATCACATGTTGCCACTACGGGGTTCTGACAAAACGGCACTTTCAACCGACAGCCTTTCCACACTTCTGACGAGTATACACCACTGCACGTGGCGTCGGACGGTTGTGTTGTCCATTGAATGGACATCATCGCGATGAGCACGAAGGCAAATACTCCATTGAGCACCGTAAAACATACACGCAGCCACCTCGGAAAATGTTTTAATTGGTTGGACCACACTTGCGAGTTGTCTGACAGCCCCAGTATACTTTTGCGGCGATGTGACCGCTGAGTTCCTACAACCCTTTGCTTGTCTACCTGAAATACATCCTCCCAGACATCGTTCGCTTTCAATAATAGCGATATCGTCGGGAACGCAGTCAATTGGATCATGGCCGGCAGTTGCAGCGGTAGCCTGTACTCAAACCAAATATACCCCAGTGGAAAAGCAAGGCAAAAGATATCGATACAGATACCGAGCACGAGCTGTCGGTCTCGAACAAGCTGTGAGTCGATATGGAAAGTCGCCCACATATTCAACAGCAACTCAATCACCAGTACAACCGAGACTATGGTCGACAAATACAGCGGCATCCAACACAAGTAAACGGTGGTCATGTTGTACAGTTGCAATCCACTTGCAAATGCATTGGAAGCGTACATTTTGATCAGGTAGTATTTGCCATTCACGTCAAAAACTGAATCGTACTTGGCTTTTAGAGCTATCAACCACGAGCCTTTGGACGCGCGATGGCGCCGCCTCTTTTTGTTCTCGACCAGTTCCTCTTTTAAACACGCGACACACACCGTACGGACGATAAACGAGAGCGCCAGCAACCACGAAAGGATCGAGAGGAGGAGGAATACCCACAACCATTTCCTGCTTAGCCCGCCAGAGTACGTAGCATATAAATACAAATGCCCCCCCGCAAGAAGAACCACCGAAAAAAATAAGAGTATGTTTTCACGCCCGCAAAGTAATATGCATTTTTGACACCGGGTGATCTCGCTGCCCAACACCGGCTGTCTGCTCGATAGTGTCGGTTCCACTTCCGTTGGCGACGTGGCGTCCGGAGATATCGGGATCAGCTCCATCTTTGTGACACGGGGAGTAACACGTTACTCCAGGCGGTCGTGGTCGTGCGAGTTGCGAGAGTGCGGGGGAGAGGTGGGGGCATGTCGGACGAGTCACTGGCTGTCGACTTCACTCACATTTTTTCTTCTTTCTTAACTCTTTCTATATAAGGCCTTCGTAGGACACAGTCGACGTGTATGGAGAGTGATAGGTCTACTCAAGGAGAAGATGGTATGTCTATTTGTATATGTATTGTGTGATTTAGACAAGGTGAGTGTCATGATAAGCAAGGTGTCATGATAAGTTAGGTTCACACGTTCACACTCCCACTAACTCCTATGTCGATGGATACCCTCTATTCATTCATTCATTCATTCATGATGAACCACTTCCTCGTCAGAATGTGAATAGCCTAGAACGTCGAAAGGAAGCATTCAAAAGGTTCTTAGCCTATTGCCGTCAGCATGAACTATGTATTGAATTCTGGGATGTCCACTTTTGCCAAGGTTGTCCAAAAATTTGCGGACAAATGAAGTGAACAAAAAAAGAAAGAACCGAAATGCTTTTCGTGCATTCAAGGTGAGTGTCATGATAAGTTAGGTTCACACGTTCACACTCCCACTAACTCCTATATCGATGGATGTACCGTACCCTCTATTCATTCATTCATGATGAACTACTAGAGGTGGTAGGTACGCCGTCGTCAAAAACATCAACATTTATTTCCCTCTGATGATCGATACATACGTGGTCATCGTTTCCTTCCCTTGATACTATCATACTTCTGTGTTCGTAGTCGACATCAACGATGAACCTTTCCTTTCTTGCTTCGATTATTTTCGATGGTCCACGCGTCTTGCAATTCCTTGACAAGAATGGCTCCTTTAAAGTTTCGAGGGATGGTTGCAAAGCGAACTTGCGATGGCCACGCTCCTTTGTAAAGGCCGTTCGATATTTCGCGCGCGTCGCAAACAAAGCGTTCTTCGATCATGGCGCGGACCTGTGCTGGCATTTTCGGTTGAATTTCGATAGTTACTAAGCATTCGTCCTCGTGTTCGCTTTGCAACTTCAACCCAACTACAGCAATGGTAAAATGGCAGGGATCTGCCCCGGGGTACATTCTTACAATGAACGCGCTCAGGTCTGCATTTATTTGCGCATACGCATAATTTGAACCGCCACGAATGAGGATCGCATTGTCTCGGGAGACCCAATAATGATCTTTTTTACCGTTTGCTGCTTGTAACCAAAATCCAACGTCACCAAGGTTTAAGTACCAGGGGTGTACTTGACCCTCTTCCCAGTAGAGGGCGCACTTTGTTGCCTCTTCGTTCCGAATATATCCACGCATAACGTGGCCGCCGCGAGTGATCAAATATCCTGGTTCCCCAGGCTTGCACTCTACCAAAAAGTTGCGTTTTTCTCTGTCTACGGAGTGCACAACTGTTAGTTCTGTATTACCCGGGTGCTCTTGACCTATGTAGTATCCCGCCGTCTTCTCCCCATTCCATTTGTGTTCCCAACCCCTCTTAAAAGCTGCCAAGCGCTCTTTTTCCGTCAGAGACAGAACTGTGCCGACAACTTGCAGACAAGTCTCAGTCGAACCGAACCGAACAAGGGGTAGGTGATCCGCAAATCTCTGGATTCTCTTGACCGTGGAAGGCCCTACAGGTGCGGATCCAACCAAAAAGTGCACTGCTGATAGCCCTGGCTTCAATACCGCTTCCTCAATCTGTTTGGTCCTTACCAAATTCTCTAAGAAATCAAAATGCCGACTCACGACCGGGGCAATGACTTTCATTTGTTGCCCCCCTTCTGATGACTTGCCAAGACGCGCTATTACGCTCCAATAAGCCGTCGTGTACCGCTCAAAGAGGTGGATCTGGACGTTACTCCGCCGAAGCGCCCAATCTGTGAATGAGGTCGAATTTGTGTGATGCAACGGGTTGATTATTACGGGACAAAAGACCACGTTGTCTTCGTCCTCCAAACTAAGAAATTGCTGGAACGTCGTCTTGTTTGCCTCATAATTTGCATAGCTGAGCATCACCCCCTTCGGATGTCCCGTGGTGCCACTCGTAAAAATCACAATGCGATCGTCATCGGCAGATATTTTGACCGGTGCGAATGCTGCTATTTTTTCCTGGGGCGTCCCTGCCAAAGTGTGCACAGCATTCACGACCGGGATATTCGCGGCGTCCAGTATGCTTTGCTGGGCGCCAAAATCGACCAGCATTAAGACACTTCCTGTGACGCTGACTTTGTAAGAAACCCTTTCTGCCGTGTCCGCGCTCCAATTCACTGTAACCGGTACAGAACCAATCATGGCGGACGCATATCGAAAGGCCAAATCTTCGATCCGATTTGCCGAGAAGTAGTGACAAATCCGTGAACCTTTTCCAATTTTATGGGACAAAAGCACTTGGATGGCTCTGTTCGCCAATACCAGAAATTCGCTACGGCTGTAAGTGGTCTCACGCAACGATTTGTCTTTACCGAGGCTGTAGTACGTGATGTACGGAAACAGAGATGCTTTGGCCTGCCCTGTGTATTCGTGATGAAATGGGCGGGCATACTTGACCGCTTCTCCTCTCAGGGCCGCATAGTAGTCCCGCGAGGATGGTGCGGTGCGCGCTTGAACGACCGCCATGGCTGACTTACGAGAGTATGCACGTAGTCCATGGAAAACAATGGAACATCTCTCGTGCCCACAAGACCGTCCATGCCGTTGAGTAGTAGTACGTCCAGATCCCAAGATGGGTGCGCTCGGTGTGCATGAAGTTCAATGTCAACAAACAAACATCACACAAATATCATTTATTCCATCAGCAGCACACGCACAGAGATGACATACATGCTTCGTATCCCAATGGAGCCAATGGAGCCAATGGAGCCGGCACCTAATTTATATACTTATATACTGTATACAAACACGTGTTTCCTAGCAATTTTGTAAAATCATCTAGCATTGGGTCTATAATACATCATTTTTCCCTATCAAACCTTATAGTTAGGTGTGTTTGGCACCAAATTTGGCGTTTTTGGCACCAATCACCAATGCTCCACGACCTCGTGGCTCCGACATGATATCATATTTATATGATACATTCCACGCTATTCCAGTGGTAAAGAATACCATTTTATACATTAGAGTGTATAAAGTATCAACTCATTTGACATACATGAACATGAATTTGGCCGCGAAGCTCTTCTTCCTTGTCGCTATTTCGGTGTAGCTCCATTCTTTGCTTGAACATTGATATCGCCACCATACTTCTTTGCACGCAGTGCACCGTCCTCTCATTGCTTCACCGTGTACGATGTCTGCGTCTGCGCGACGACAACAGGTTCGCCCATCACGACGTGCTCGGAGCTGCTTGCTTGGACATGCGTCACGGTTGCGTTATTGCGCGCGCTCTTTTTGCACCGCGTGCGGCAGCATTTGAACATTTTGAACCCAAGGCAGGTCATCAATGCACCGACAAGAGCAGCAACGAGCAGGTGACCAACGAGCTTGTGGTGACCGGGGCCGCGG
>JACKZZ010018716.1_pt1 | contig 20793 bp, 13 predicted proteins | sample 8027871 | NCBI WGS metagenome assembly JACKZZ01 (sample SAMN15724774, study PRJNA655200) | protist metagenome | isolation source: fluorescence activated cell sorting (FACS) single amplified genomes of... | place: USA: West Boothbay Harbor, Gulf of Maine | collected 2000-07-19
GAGCCGATGATCGGGAAATTTCGACCACAGGACCTGAAAAAACTCGTCCGTCTTAGGGAGATCGCAGAGCAGTGTTTGGAAGCTTATAGAGGGGTTGTAGGGGCGGTTGAACAGGCTGAGGGAAATTCGAATTCGGTTGGTACTACGAAATCAGGACTTGAGGAAGATAGGAGTGTGGGTAAGTGGCTGGCGAGGAAGAGGAAGTGAAGAGAAGTTTAGTGACGGGATTTCTAGTAGTACTAGTAGGGGATCTGTAGGTTGGGAAAAAGTTTGAATATGGATAATCGAACCGAAAGAGATCGCTAAAGTACTAGACTTAGAGTCTTACTAGTAGTTACAACAACTTCAAGAGAAAATCATTATCGTGCAACGATTCCGAAGATTAATATGAAACAGAAAGAAGCAATAGTAGTTAGGATACTCGAGAAACTCAAGCAAACTTACACTTAGGATATTCGAGAAACTCAAGCAAACATACGACAAAAATAGACTTTTAGGGAGCGACAGAACCATAGTTAGGAGACATGTAGATAAATTTAACGTCGCTTATGAATTAGAGTACTACCCTACCTACTTTTCCTAAGTAACTTCGCCCTTCAACGTTAGCTGAAAGTTAACCGGTATTTCGTAAGGAAGTTTTTTAGGAATCAAAGGTAGAGTAAACTAGTTTGTTTAGCAGAATGATACTTCAACTTGTGTGTTTAACCTAAGACTTAGGTCTAGCAGTAGTTCTAGAGCAGTGACTGTGTATTACGATTCGGATTCTATTTACTCAGAGTTCCCCATTCTTGTTCGTACAGGGGCTTGTAGAAAGGAGTTCGAATCGGAATCTAAACGAAGAACTAAGTCTAGCATTATCTAAGTTTGTTTGTGCAGATTGAAATTCAGAAGAGACACGGTCCAAGTGAAAGTTTTTTATTCGTGAGATTCCCATTGTAGAGTAGAGTAACAGGGAGACAACGTTAAAGTTTTAAAGTTTAACGCTCAGCACAAAGCTGAGCAGCAGCTCTTCGCATCCAAAATTTCAAAACGTATATTATTTCAACTTTCTGTGTAGAAAAAGGCTAAATTTTGTACAGAGCCCGCGCCACAAAATCAACCAACGACGTCGAAAATTTAGCCATTGTATAGTGATTTCCTCTTGAATCCCAAAAGTTTAAGTTGCTACGAAGTTTTAAACTGATCGATACAAGTCCTGTGTAGATGTTTGTCTAGTTATTATTCCTGATTCGTTTTTTGCCCAGATAGGCGATCTGGGCGTGGATTCGTTTCGGTATGTCATCTTCTTTGAATTTGGTTGTGAAGGAAAAATGTCGCTCAAGGCCCGCTGGTAAGGCTTAGCAGCCTAACGGCTCCTGACAGTGATGGTAAGCTAGGTCTACGGTCCCGCTACGATTCTCAAGATGAATGATGCTTGGTGTTCTAGAATGATTCTTCGTTTCCTGCATGCAATGCATGCCGCTTCGTACTACTTCGTTGAAGACTGTCACTCATCGAAAATTCCGCAGAATTACCACCTTCGTTGAAACTGTGTCTGAATTCGAGTGTGAAGAATTTTTCTGAATTTGCTAGCCTCTGAGTCTCAGCCTCGACGGTCTTTATTCAATGTCAACCTTCTCTTCCATCCTACCCCCATCTGGACAGCCTACCAAAAGCTACGAAGTCTTATAGCCACTATTACTTTTTCAATAGCGACTGAATAGATCTGAATGGAGACGATATTTTTCAACAGGCTCTGGCATGTCAATGTCAGGCGCCCGCTATCCTGGCGATTGATCTTGTAATGATGGTGTAGTTTTGAACAATTTTTCTGAAAAAAGATTTTGACACTTTTTTCTAAAACAAAAACTTAGATAGACCTACTAGATTTACCCAGCTTAGCTTTACCCAACTAGATTTTCCAATCTAAGACTAGATTCATCTTTACCCAGCTACTACAGAGACTAAAAACTAGCCCTTAAACACCCTCCTCCCCCCAAAAATGCCTCCCAATTTCACCTCTTCCACCGCCACTAAGCAGGGCATACCTCGCATCGCGAAACTCTCCGATGAAGACCGCCAGCGCAACATCCACAAGTGCTATGGTGTCGTCAAGACGCAAGATAGGAAGATGGCGAATGTCTTAGAGGAGCAAAGAAAAGCGGGAGAAAACTTCGAACCCTTTTCCGAAAGACGGGTAGAGATGGCCAGACAGGTATGGCGGTTGGAGCATTCTCAGCTATGGAGCTCTTTGAGTGCGTTTAGCAACGAGTTTATGATGACCGAAGCCACCACGGTTTGTGAGTTCTCCGAGGAGAACGTCGACGTCCTGAAAGAAATCCTTGAGTGGTGCGAGAGAGATGTGATTCAGACGGAGGCTAGGGAGGGCCCTGGGGCGTTGGCTAACGCTGATTTAGTAGACGGACCAGGAGGCCGTTTGAGTGCCCCCAATAATAGACCCGGAAGTGGGGGAAAGGGCCAGGCGGCAAATGGCACTACAATCTCTGATAAACTAGCCCCATTTCAGAAGAATTAGGATCAGCAGAAACCGCTTTTGCCTAATCAACCGCTACCCGGAGTCGAAGCTACTGCTGCTACTGCCAATGGCTTAGCTAATCCGCTTGGAACACCTTCCCCTGATGGCAATGCTGTTGCTAACGGTGCTAATGGTACTACTGCTAAAAACGGAAACCAGCCCTGTGACGCCAAGGGCGCGGTTTCCATGGAATTCCACTTATACCACGTAGGTTTCCAATCCGAGCTTTTAGCAATCGAGAAGGGTTTTGATAAGGACGGAGTGTTGCATTACCTGAGATGGTACACCGCGTTAACGCAGGCCCAGGTTCAAAGTAAGCGAGCTAGCTATATACTTCGGAAGCAGGAAGCAGAAGACGCTGCTAAACAGCAGCGGGTAGCGGAGTTTGAGGAGGCTAAAAGGTTGGAAGATCAGGCTAGGGAAGAGGCTATTTGGGCCGAAGTGGAGAGACAGAGGAGGATCGCTGAAGAGCGCTAGAAGTGGGTAAGAGATGAGGAAGAAAGGCTGAAGAGCGGGATGCCGGCGAGTTAACAGCCTGATTTCGCCGCTATTGTTGGCAGTTAGATGGAGGCAGCTGGGGATCTGAAGGGGGCGGAAGTTGATACGGCTGCGAAAGAGATGGGAATTGATGCTGGTAGTCTTTAGCAGGAAGCACCGGCTATTGGGCCCACGGGTGTTGTCGACAATCAGGAAAACCACGTGGCGGATAAGAGTGCGAGTGTGAACCAGAAATTAGCTTCAGCGGGGGTAGGGATGCCAATGGGGTCAGGAACGAATAAAGGTGCAGGAAATAGAGGTGGCCCAGGCTCGGGATCTGGCGGTAACTCTAACAATGTCGGTAATGGTGAAACTGTCTTAGTTTCCCAGGGCCAGGATCAGACCTCAAAGACGCTCCAAAGAAAGTTGACGGGCATAGATAGGTTCAGTAACGTTGAGATTCAGATGGGGTCAAATTTAGACTCTGGTCAGAGTGCTTTACAGGGGGATTTAGCAAACTGTGTGGCATTAGGTATGGCAACCAATTTCAAGATCAACGGGCGGGAATCTCTCAAAAAAAGAGCTAGAATTGGTGGATCAGACCGATTAGGATTTACGGAATCAGCCCTATGGATTTGCGGGACATCCTTTGATTGGACCTAATACTAGATTGGGAGGAAGAGTTCTGTATGCATCTAACGAGTAAGATGGGCCAGGTGGTAATGGGGCGGAAGCTGGGGCGCCTGGAGCAGGACCAGCAAGAACAACTACAACTAATGCCCAAGGAAATCTGAATGCTGCTCCCGCTCCTACTCCCGCAACACCCGCTGTAGCTAATATTTCGAATGGCACAGTACCACCCTCTCCCGCAAATGCCAATGTCAATAAGTCTCTAGTCCCGCCTAAATCAGGTGTCTCAAATGGTGTCCCCCAATCCAACGCCAGCAACGCCTCTATCAGTAAGCCCGCGGATACCGCAGAAACGGCTACAGCACCCACGTTGGATAACCCCCGGGCTAAGGAGGATCACGAGCAGGACGGGTGGTGGCAGGATCGGGGGGACAGGATTTTAGCGAAGAATGATTCGGATTTCTTTGGTCTACTTGGGGTGGGTAGTAAGCCGGCAATAGAGTTAGAGGGGAAAGGGAGTGCTTGTTTTTATGCTGAAGTAAGAGTGGTGAAAGTGGTCGATGTCCACGAGTGTGGGGGAGTGGGGGTGGGAGTAACTTGTTATCCCGCAGATAAATTAGTGACTGAACTAACGAAGGCGGAGAATCAAGGGGTCCTAGCAAGCCATCTCCCCGATAGGTTGTCTAAGATCCCAAAATCCTTCTTCTGCTCCGGTCCTTACGTGAGTCAAAGCGAGAATCCGATTGAGAAAGAGAAGTTGCTTCAGGCGGCGATGGAGAAACAGGATGTGGAGGTTACGAATGCTGAAGGGAAGGCTAAGGAGAGGCAAGATCAAGGTAAAGAGGGTGAAAATCAGGGGGAAAATGGAAGCAACGGGAATGAAGCAAATGGAGCTACTAACGTAGCTAAACCGGGACCCAACAACACCCTCCAAATTCCCGCGAAAAAGCACGAAGGGCCCTCTTCCACCACCTCCAATGATTTAGATCCCGAGAACAAAATAAAGGAAGGACGAGGCTACACGGTCAGTGCGGAAAAAACACAGACTATGGCAAACACCACGCTCGTTAAAACAGAGGAGAAGGAGCGTCATCTCGGAGTCTACGTCAACTCCACTAGAATGGTGCGGTTCATGTACTCTCACGCCCAGACGAAGAACCAGAAAGTGCCGAAATGGAAGGTGGGGGATTCCATGAGTGTCTGGGTCAGGAAGATGGATGTGTCGGCGGATGATAAGGAACCTTTATGGTTATTTTCCGTTTATATCAACTATAACCGGATCACCACAGCGGCGGTGTATATGCCCTCGAGTGAGCAGGATTTGAAAAACATCCGGATAGTCTGCGAGGGTTTAGGGAATGTGAGGGGGCTCCAACTCATCTCCACCGCCCGTCCGCCCAATAGACTGGCGTTATCCTGGTGGTTCAATCCCCAGAAATACGGCGTTCAACCTATCGTGGAGAGTATCCAGGCGTTAACTGAATTTAGGTCTATGAAACAAAAATTCAAAGTGGACTGGACGATGGCGGTTAGTACCGGCAATATCCTTCACAAAGAGTCAAAGCAAGCACCCATTCTGTGTTGGCAGCAAATTCCTCTGGAGAGCAGTTTAACCTACTTACCTCTAACAGAGCGGGGGTTGTGTTTGAAGTGTCATCGATTGATCCATTTGATTATGGGGGATGTTGGGCTGGCTTCGACTGGGGCTTCTCAAACTCAATCTCCGTCCACCGTGTCAAGCAGTTCGCCTTCCTCTAGCAAGATGGGAGGTGCTCGTTCCCTCACCGGCATTGAACGAGAAAAATGTATCTTCGCTCTCTTCTGGTACTTCAAGAACCGCCCCTCTTTACGTGATGAGATAATTCTAGCTTTGATCAAACAGCTAACTCTGAATCCTGGTAGACAATCCACTCTGATTGGTTACGTGTTGCTGAACATAATTATGGAAGGGGCTAGTGAATCACACTACAGACTACCAGTTTTGGTGGAGGATTTTCTTCGGAACCAGACCTTCATCGGTGATAAAGAATTACAAGAAGCCGTTGAGAGTAGTTATAAGGTGTATCGGAAGATGAACGCGGGTAAGAGGGCGGAATGAGAGTTTTATTGGGAGATATATTATATGGAGAAAAGGGTGAAATGAAGTGGGCACTAGGCAGCGGGTTTATTCTTGAGGAAAAAAAGTGGAGGCAAAGAGTCGAGGGAAAGCTTGGGGATTATTTTGATGTTATATCACCGACGAGCACATTGCTCACGTTACTATTACGTTTTAAGATTTATTTGTCTAACAAGCGAAAACTCTATTCAATTTCTAGGCGTTTAAGACACATATGATTCTTTTACTTATCGTTATCATCCTTGCGAATCGTACTTTTAGAACTTTTATAGGATCTGCTAATACTGAATCTAAGGTTATGACACATTCATTTCCTGACTCATGACACGTTATTTTTTCAATTTTCCAGAAAAAGATGCACTAAAATTTCTGAACTCTCTATGATTTATTTTTTCGTATCTTGTATCTATTTATCGTCCAACAAGAACTCACATCTAGAACTTCTTTCATAGCTCCATTTAAGGTGTCGCGTATACGAGCCTCTAAGACTAAGCGGAGAATTATGTACTACAAGAATGATGATGGCGCCGATTTCAAAATCTCGAAAAGAGAAGAGTCTCGATTGTCATTATAAGAGCTAAGTCAGCATTTACAAAACGTCTTTTCGGCAGAATTCAGCCTGGGTGTTGTTTCTTCAACTGCATGTACCATCTGAAAATGTCGTTTGAATCATTTTCTTCAACTCATTCGGGCATCTGAAAACTTTCTGTATTAAATCAAATAGCTGCCCTATGAATCATCTCAAATGTAGTTTAAATTATAACAAAATGAGAGATTCAAATTCGTTGGCAATGGCTGCCGCTTCTATGTCAGAACGTTTCCCGTGTATTTCGTGACAAAAGTTTACTAAGTGTATCTCATTAAACTGTTACGTGTCTCGTAAAACGTCCGATCCTGAATCCCTCTGTTCATCTATGTCTATCGTGTTTGACTACCCTATCCCTATTCTTGGTACCCAGTCCAGACCACTTGAATTTCTTTTCGAACCTCACAGGAAAAAACTCTCTCACCACTAGTTGCTGTATATTATCTCGATTTCTAGCGTAAAATATACTACCCTATAGGACTATCTGTCACCACTTTTTTAACCCCCAATCATGGTTTATTTTTCCAAACGCTTTCTCGCCGCCTCCACCGGTTTTCTCGCGAACCAGGACGCTGTTTTTCTCACCAACCACTTTCACTGGGTCGCCCACGGCATCAAACTCCAACTGAAGAAAGATGAACAAACCGATTCAGTCGATATTGGGTCCTTAGTCTACTCTTCGGTCCCTCAAAACAACAAATTGGGGAGTGTCGTAGAGCACAGCTTGAATTCACAGTCAGACTCACAGCTGCAGCTTGAGGATGTTCAAGGGGAATCCAAGGATTTTCCCGATGACAAAGCCGTAGCCAGCTACTCAGATGTAAGGTCTAGTGATGACAATGTCCGGTTGGTGGAAATGCCTGATTCTATGAAAAAGGAAATATAAAAAACCCTGCACCAGATTGACGGTTGTCTTCGTCTACTGGATCGGGAAGGGTGGTTGAAGACTAAAAGCGAGACGAACATTCCACTGGACCCCAGGCAGACTAAAGCCCGTACTAACGGTATTCCGATTCCGGACAAGACAGGTGGCGATCAGAGTCATCATTCTGGAACCAAGGACATAAGATTGACGGTCGAATTGAATGCTGATGGAAATGCCGACTCCGATCCCGGTGCGGTTGCTACCAAAACTCACTCTCCAAGTGGCAATGATGCACTTCATATTCACCATACTGAAGAAACACAACAGGATCTGCCTCGACCGCAGAGTCTACCTCCTGTCGGTGAAGAAGCCACAGGCACTTTCTCTTCTGAAGATTGGCAGGATGCTCCTACTGGGACCCCTGGTAGTACTGATTCTGAACAAAGTTTGGGACCGCCGCCGGAAGCAGTGGCGCATACTGACACTAGACAAGAAGCAGTTGCAAGATCACCAGCTCCCGATGCCGTTTATAAATCCGATCATATGCTGATGACTCAGGCTGAGGCGCGTGACACTGGTAATCCTGTCGAATGTAATCCTGTCTCACTCACACACAATCTGGACTTTGCATCCTCGGGTGGTAAAACGAGGTCCAATGGTCAACCGTCACGGATACCCAGGCCTCCCAAGTTGAAGCGTTCCAGGGCCACCACTGCGTCCTCGCCGGATTATCATGAACCGTCAAAGATACCCAGGCCTCCAAAGCGTACCAGGGGCGATGATGCAGTTCATATTCGCGCTCCTGAACCTTCGAAGTTGGTTGATAAAAATACTAGTTCTAATCGTCCAGGACCACCGTCATCCCGGCTTAATTTTTTTACTAATCAGCAACGCTCCACAGTCACTTCTCTCCCGGTTGATAAAAATAGTTCTAAATCTGATTGTAAACAAAATGATCATATTCGGAAAACACCATTGAACCGGGGTCTGACTCCCGGTAAGTCTAACTGTCGCAACCCAAGGGTAGTACGAGAAAGAGGTATGGCCCAGGCCCTGAGCAATACTCGCCCACGATGGAGATGACGTATCCGTATGGATAACTCTCCGTCGTACGGACCTGTTCTAGTGCTAATTACTCGCAACGCCGCTCGACGTTACACAGCCATAAACTGGTGGTGTCCTCAATGCCACTGGTATCACTGGCAGCTGCTAAATTAAGCCGCGTGGTTTGAGAAAAATCCTGTGTAGTAGGGCGGTTTGTAAAGTATGAGGAGAAATACTACTAATTATCAGATGAAAGACTTTCATCATTTTCAATTCAATTGTAGCGAAAAAACTTTCATACTCCGACTTGAAACTCCGAATTTATATCACTGAAGGAAACAATGAACTTTGCGCTGCAGGACTGAAGCGCAAACTCATTAAGAAACCATTACTACTTGAATTTGTAAGGTAAAAACAGACTCTGACGGTCCCGGAAGCAGCTTTAATGATCATTAGAAAAAATATCGACTGATGTCATAAAACAGACCGTCACCTTTAGTCAGCTCTAGAAACTATACCATGAAATAGTACCAAAAGTAGTACTATCATTATGATCTATCATTCAGAATCATCAAGCTGAGGCTCAGAGTCATTGTTTTTGCTGCACTGCCCTTAAAGTATTAGCGCCGTATTAAAATTTTGCTGCTAAGCCTACGAGTTCTTCATACATTCAGTACTTAGATCACCATCTGTAACCGTTCCAAATATCCAGCGATTCATATTTTGTTAGCGTTTATTTCTGTAGTTTCTGTTGTAATCGTTTTGAAATACTTTAAAATGAAAGCGACAGCGGGGCTTCCAATTTTGACTGATCTCAGTGTGGTCTGACCGCGATGGAACTTACGAGGGCCACCAGGTTACCACCCCCCGTCTCTGAGGACAAACCACTTGCCAAAAAAAAAATGAACAAATCAGCCTGAGACACAGGCTAAGCCAGGACCTAGGCCCAGGGTAGACTGTAGGTTGGTGTTGACTTGTCGCTTGATTCTAAAGTCGCAGCGTTTATGAACGATGGAGTGTTCGGGCTTGAGTGGCTGTGATACATTGGCAAGAGTGATAGACGAGTTCGAGTCTATGGAGAGTGACAGTGTGTAAGGGTTACTAACGATGATGAGACCATGAGAATACAAGGTTGAGCACCAACTTAGTAATTCAATTCCCATGATGATGTCAAATACCATTGTCACAGCTGGGCTTTAGAACCTGGGGGCACATTTCCTACAGCCTCTCAGTTTGGTTGATCATTTTGGTATTAAACAGCACTACCTAGGCTTGCAACTCTGATTCACATCCTAAAATGCCGGCCCTCTCGCGTCTCACCACCACCGTGTTATCCCTCCGAAGTCTCAGTAATAACCCTCTCCCTGTAACTTTAGGTTTGTCAAATGCCGCTCTGCGACCGCAACACAGTAGTCACAACAACAACGTTGACACCGGTAAGGACCTGCTTCGGCACGACCGAGAAACCGAATATTCAGATTCAGAGTCTCTTGAAGAAGAGGGTGAATCAGAATCTGATGTATCACGTGATTCCGACAACGTCGATCCTGAGAGTCTGAGTGAATCTGAACCTGAGTCAGATTCAGAATCTGATACAACCAGCTCCGCAGCTGATGTATCACACGACGGTGAGGTAGACGTTGTGGAACTGATCGCGAAACCCACGACCACTCGGCACAACAAACGGTACAGAAGAATGAGGAACAGGAATAACTTTAAGAGGCGGAAATCACTCTCAGAATCCAAATCTAGTAAAGTGAATCCGAAGCCTTAGCCAATCCGCAAAGAGGACAGCCCTAGATTTATCAACTCGAAGGGAACAGGGGCAAAGAATAAGGGTAGCCCAGGCCCAAATGGCTCGGACTCGTATCTAGAGGAGGCAGCCACATCTAGCAGTACCTCAAAATCCGGATCCGGGAGTACTTCCAAGGCCACCCTTCAACAAACCTTCCGCGCCCGAAAACGCCAGGCCATCGCTGATTCTCATCTCCGAACGTCCTCAATCAGGAAGCACAGGGACTTAACCTACATAGGGATAGATGGAAATTACCACCGGAGTCAGACTCAGGCGCGAAAACCGGTGCAGACCCTGATACCTGGGTGGAAACTCGAGAATTTGAATCCGGCAATTGCTAAGCCTAAGAAGAAAAAGGCGACTGCTCTCGCGTAATCGGACTCCGAATCCCCAGAAGACCCCTGGTCGAACTCTCTCTACGATCTCTACCGCGGCTCAGAGCAGAACAAAAAGAAAATCCTAGATTTCTTAACATCACAAGACGGTCCCATCGTTGAAGCTACCGGGAAATTCACCGAGGTCGCCCTGCCCAACGGCGACTATGCGGTGTCGAGCGGAATGTCCTCCGACCCGTCTTCTACGGAATCTCAACTGAATGAGAGGGGGAAAAAACGCAAGAAGAGACTAGAAGGAGCTGCTGCGGCTGCTAGATTATGGGTTGAGAAAGCTGTGGAGGAGCACGATAAAGCGAAAAAGGGGGAGGAGTCACTATCGGATTTGTCGGATTTTGATTTGACAAAGAATTCGAAATCCGACAAAAAAACGGGTTAGTAGTACAGTGGTGCCAACGATCGCAACCGCTCATCAGGATGCTGACATAGATAATATGGGAAAAGATGAACCGAGTCCTACGGCTTGGTCGTTTGTGCAGGTAGAGAGTCAACCGGACTCACAAGAACCGAATTTGCATCACTACCAGAAAGCGGGAAAAGGCAGATTTGGATCGCAAACGCTGAGACCAGAAGAGGAGGGAGATGTTGACAGGAAGAGGAGTGAGATGGCATTGGTGAACGGAAAAACTAGCAAGCCAAACGAGAAAGCTCCTGATTCTGAAGTAGCCGGTCTCTCCGACAACATCAGCAAGCTCTACGACTCGGGCGAAGAAGACACAACAACAGGCAGAAAAAGAGAGACTACGAATCCACTGGTGAATCCTGATAGTGAAAAAGCAGAAAACAGTAACTTTCAGGCTGTTGGGAAAGATTCCAATAGTAAATTTAACTTCAAGGAGCATGCTGGCGCGATTACCGCGAATACCGATAAAATGAAGGAAATGAATTCCAAAATACTACAAGCTGCGAAGGATCTGGAGGGGGATTCAGATGGTGTTAGCACCGATAGTAGTAGTACACAGTCCGTTTCATCAGAATCAGCTCCAGAATCTGAATCATCATCTCAGGCTTCTGATCCACATCCCCAAAAATCCACTCTTGAAACCGGGGAATCTCAGTCTGAGTCTCAAACCCAATCTCAAGCCCGTGCCGATCCCCCCCCACAATCCGTCAAAATCCCAGACTACCTTCTCTCGCCCACCACCACCACATCCACCACCACCACAACACGGAAGCCCTAGACTCCCGTAATGGACGCGCACAACCTAGATCAGGCAAACATTCCCTGGTTAGACCTTTACCGTAGTTTCGGCAGAAAAGAGGGCTTCAAGCCAGACACGAGCAAGTGCCTGTTGATGGTAACCAGGAATAACATGACATGGGCTCAGGGCGAGGCAGAATGCATGGTTAGAGACGGATATCCAGTGGAAATTGAGAGCGAACAGCAACAGGAAGTGGTGTTTCAGATACTTTAGGCGGGAGAACAGAGACTTCGCAATAAAGCGAAAAGGGAGGGGTTGGACGAAGGGGTAAGGAATTAAAATGGTTTGTCATACTTACGTGTTTCGTCATTAGTACCGTACAGTAGTTTACTTGTCCCGCAAGTATGCAAAACGTCGTTGATTTAACCGTTATCTTATTACTACTAGATTTTTACCGGGTTTGGATTCCGTTTTTCTCCGTAATACTAAGTAATACCGTCTCAAGGATCCCGTTGCGTGCTTCATCATGTTATTGAACGCTGTTTGTTGAACTTGATTCGTCTCAAGGCTAGTGCGGTTTCGACACCAACCGTAACGGTAAGTTCCAACTCAGCTCCAGGATTGAAATTTAGCTAGACTAGTAGTCCTGTAACTGTATTACGCGCACTAACTGACACTGTAACAGTTAAACCTACACTTCACAGTGACACAAACCATGTCAAACCCGGCTAGCGATTCTCCCGCTGCGGCTGTTCAAGCCTCCGAGCCCAACTTACAACTCGAACCCAACGCCGACTGCGACGTAAATTTCTGCTCAGACACCGAGACCGCATCAGAGTCGGGGAATCTGATTCAGAAATCAGCCGCCTTGAGTCTGACAAGTCGCCAACTCGTCCTACTGATTCTATCGGTGCTCACAGTGACGTTCCTGAGTGTTGCTGTGGTTACGGGAATTCTTGCGGCTGTGACAGGATGCAAGCGAGGCTCCGAGGCTGAGCAGCAAGGTGAACCTGGGACAGGTGAACCTGGGACAAGACTAAGTGAGGACAAAAACGGGTCTGAGTCTCGGGGAGAAAAAAATTCAAATTCGGACATCCAGAGTGGATTTGAAATTGATTCTGAAAATAGTACTAACAACGTCCCAGCCGCTGCTGCCTCTGCACCGGCAATCGTTAGTACCTACGCAGCTCCGCCCGCTAAGACTGATTCTGAAGTGAAGCAGCTCGAAGTCGTCGACGTTCAGACAGATGCCATCGTCGCCGAGACTGTTAGTCCCACTGTTCGTATTCCTACAGACCGTTGGAACGCTATCGAACAAAGTCCCGTCTGCCTACAAGATTTAGCGATAGTTGCTAAAGAACTAAGGAGAGCGAATCGGAACACTGGGCCTGGCATTGCTAACAAGAAAAAGGGTAATTTAAATGGTGGTGTTTTTTACCTGGTCGGCGACTCCTGGTTTGATAACAAAGAGTGGGTGAAACGCGACGAACTGGTGGATGTTGCGGAGGGGAGTGGGTACGAGAATGCGCTGGTGCAGTCTAAAGACGTTGAATCAGAATCAGAATCTCCAAACGTGCCGAAAGTCCGTCCCGAACTGAGTTATTGGCTCACAAAAGAACTCTTAACCGATAGCCAGAATCATGATTCTGATAATAATCTGGGCCTCCGTGCCGCCCTTAACATCGCAGTTAACGGTTCTACGCTGGATATGTGGACCGAGTTTGAATCCCCCGAGAAACGAGAAAGTATGAAGTCTACTTGCGAAGAAGTGGATTTGCCAATGAGGGGACGGGTGTTGGGTGGACTCAGTACTGATGAAATTGAAATTTCAGAATCCTCAAACAGTGACTTAGTAGAATACTCCCCATTAAAAATCGAGCCTAACGTAGACATCGTGGCCCTCAGCCTGGGTAGCAACGACCTGTGGAACGGGAGAACTGACCTCCGTAGTGAAGTCGATTCGAATTTGCTTACGGAAATGATAACGGCTGTCACTGGCTTAATTGCAGAAGCATTTATGCGAGGACGTATGCCAGAACCCCTAGTCCTACAGTCCACACTGGATAAGATATTCCACGAGTACCGGAAACACGTTTTCAAGAAGTTCAAGGTGCTGTTAAGGAATTTGAATGTCCTTAGCCCGGGTGCTAATCCGCGTCTCTTCCTCGTCCTCTTACCGCCTTGGATCCGGACGGGCGGTTTCGATGTTGTGCCTTGCGATATTCTGGAAGCCTGCTACGCAAGCTGTCATAAGGCGTACACGGAGGGCGTAAAAGAAGCAGTGAAAGAGGTACTACTAAATTCCAACACTGGTAATGACTCAGACGATCTCCCCCCCTGGTTCCACATCGTCTCATCTCTGCCTGCGGTTAACGAGGGTAACTACGTCCAATTATTGGACGCAGAGGATAAGGTTCACCCAAATTTGGAAGGCAACAAGGTGATTGCCAAGTGGCTTGTGGGAGTTGCGAGGGAGAAACTGGGACTGGGGGCGGGGGAGGAATCCGAATGAGGGAGGATTAATACTTATAGGGCTAAGAAAAGCGTGAATGGAATTGTTCACCGAATTAGACTTAGTGCTAGTGAGTGATTGAATCAGAATCTAGGTCTTAGTGACACTGACTGCAAGTGGTTGATTTGAGATTTACATCTTCGTCGCACAAACGTAGTAGTAGTGAAATGACTGTTATAGTACCGTAACCGTAACCGTTACCCGTTAGACATACTACAGCGACCCAAAAATAGTAACTAGGCCCGGACGAGCTGGCCTCATACTGTGACTAGTTTACTTTTGCGAGCGACACCAATTTTCACGACCCAAATTGCCGCGATGCGTCTGCGCCCATGCCTGATTTAGTTAAACTGTCAACAAGACTATCATCACAAATTCGAGTTGAGTCCCTAGATAAAACAGACTCAGTGCTACTCACGGCAAGTTGAAGTCTGCGACTCTGAAGAACTAGGTTATCATTCTACAGCCTAATGTGGATCTTCAGAAAAAATCAAACGTGTTCGAAACTCTAGCGACACCTTAAATGGAGCTATGAAAGAAGTTCTAGATGTGAGTTCTTGTTGGACGATAAATAGATACAAGATACGAAAAAATAAATCATAGAGAGTTCAGAAATTTTAGTGCATCTTTTTCTGGAAAATTGAAAAAATAACGTGTCATGAGTCAGGAAATGAATGTGTCATAACCTTAGATTCAGTATTAGCAGATCCTATAAAAGTTCTAAAAGTACGATTCGCAAGGATGATAACGATAAGTAAAAGAATCATATGTGTCTTAAACGCCTAGAAATTGAATAGAGTTTTCGCTTGTTAGACAAATAAATCTTAAAACGTAATAGTAACGTGAGCAATGTGCTCGTCGGTGATATAACATCAAAATAATCCCCAAGCTTTCCCTCGACTCTTTGCCTCCACTTTTTTTCCTCAAGAATAAACCCGCTGCCTAGTGCCCACTTCATTTCACCCTTTTCTCCATATAATATATCTCCCAATAAAACTCTCATTCCGCCCTCTTACCCGCGTTCATCTTCCGATACACCTTATAACTACTCTCAACGGCTTCTTGTAATTCTTTATCACCGATGAAGGTCTGGTTCCGAAGAAAATCCTCCACCAAAACTGGTAGTCTGTAGTGTGATTCACTAGCCCCTTCCATAATTATGTTCAGCAACACGTAACCAATCAGAGTGGATTGTCTACCAGGATTCAGAGTTAGCTGTTTGATCAAAGCTAGAATTATCTCATCACGTAAAGAGGGGCGGTTCTTGAAGTACCAGAAGAGAGCGAAGATACATTTTTCTCGTTCAATGCCGGTGAGGGAACGAGCACCTCCCATCTTGCTAGAGGAAGGCGAACTGCTTGACACGGTGGACGGAGATTGAGTTTGAGAAGCCCCAGTCGAAGCCAGCCCAACATCCCCCATAATCAAATGGATCAATCGATGACACTTCAAACACAACCCCCGCTCTGTTAGAGGTAAGTAGGTTAAACTGCTCTCCAGAGGAATTTGCTGCCAACACAGAATGGGTGCTTGCTTTGACTCTTTGTGAAGGATATTGCCGGTACTAACCGCCATCGTCCAGTCCACTTTGAATTTTTGTTTCATAGACCTAAATTCAGTTAACGCCTGGATACTCTCCACGATAGGTTGAACGCCGTATTTCTGGGGATTGAACCACCAGGATAACGCCAGTCTATTGGGCGGACGGGCGGTGGAGATGAGTTGGAGCCCCCTCACATTCCCTAAACCCTCGCAGACTATCCGGATGTTTTTCAAATCCTGCTCACTCGAGGGCATATACACCGCCGCTGTGGTGATCCGGTTATAGTTGATATAAACGGAAAATAACCATAAAGGTTCCTTATCATCCGCCGACACATCCATCTTCCTGACCCAGACACTCATGGAATCCCCCACCTTCCATTTCGGCACTTTCTGGTTCTTCGTCTGGGCGTGAGAGTACATGAACCGCACCATTCTAGTGGAGTTGACGTAGACTCCGAGATGACGCTCCTTCTCCTCTGTTTTAACGAGCGTGGTGTTTGCCATAGTCTGTGTTTTTTCCGCACTGACCGTGTAGCCTCGTCCTTCCTTTATTTTGTTCTCGGGATCTAAATCATTGGAGGTGGTGGAAGAGGGCCCTTCGTGCTTTTTCGCGGGAATTTGGAGGGTGTTGTTGGGTCCCGGTTTAGCTACGTTAGTAGCTCCATTTGCTTCATTCCCGTTGCTTCCATTTTCCCCCTGATTTTCACCCTCTTTACCTTGATCTTGCCTCTCCTTAGCCTTCCCTTCAGCATTCGTAACCTCCACATCCTGTTTCTCCATCGCCGCCTGAAGCAACTTCTCTTTCTCAATCGGATTCTCGCTTTGACTCACGTAAGGACCGGAGCAGAAGAAGGATTTTGGGATCTTAGACAACCTATCGGGGAGATGGCTTGCTAGGACCCCTTGATTCTCCGCCTTCGTTAGTTCAGTCACTAATTTATCTGCGGGATAACAAGTTACTCCCACCCCCACTCCCCCACACTCGTGGACATCGACCACTTTCACCACTCTTACTTCAGCATAAAAACAAGCACTCCCTTTCCCCTCTAACTCTATTGCCGGCTTACTACCCACCCCAAGTAGACCAAAGAAATCCGAATCATTCTTCGCTAAAATCCTGTCCCCCCGATCCTGCCACCACCCGTCCTGCTCGTGATCCTCCTTAGCCCGGGGGTTATCCAACGTGGGTGCTGTAGCCGTTTCTGCGGTATCCGCGGGCTTACTGATAGAGGCGTTGCTGGCGTTGGATTGGGGGACACCATTTGAGACACCTGATTTAGGCGGGACTAGAGACTTATTGACATTGGCATTTGCGGGAGAGGGTGGTACTGTGCCATTCGAAATATTAGCTACAGCGGGTGTTGCGGGAGTAGGAGCGGGAGCAGCATTCAGATTTCCTTGGGCATTAGTTGTAGTTGTTCTTGCTGGTCCTGCTCCAGGCGCCCCAGCTTCCGCCCCATTACCACCTGGCCCATCTTACTCGTTAGATGCATACAGAACTCTTCCTCCCAATCTAGTATTAGGTCCAATCAAAGGATGTCCCGCAAATCCATAGGGCTGATTCCGTAAATCCTAATCGGTCTGATCCACCAATTCTAGCTCTTTTTTTGAGAGATTCCCGCCCGTTGATCTTGAAATTGGTTGCCATACCTAATGCCACACAGTTTGCTAAATCCCCCTGTAAAGCACTCTGACCAGAGTCTAAATTTGACCCCATCTGAATCTCAACGTTACTGAACCTATCTATGCCCGTCAACTTTCTTTGGAGCGTCTTTGAGGTCTGATCCTGGCCCTGGGAAACTAAGACAGTTTCACCATTACCGACATTGTTAGAGTTACCGCCAGATCCCGAGCCTGGGCCACCTCTATTTCCTGCACCTTTATTCGTTCCTGACCCCATTGGCATCCCTACCCCCGCTGAAGCTAATTTCTGGTTCACACTCGCACTCTTATCCGCCACGTGGTTTTCCTGATTGTCGACAACACCCGTGGGCCCAATAGCCGGTGCTTCCTGCTAAAGACTACCAGCATCAATTCCCATCTCTTTCGCAGCCGTATCAACTTCCGCCCCCTTCAGATCCCCAGCTGCCTCCATCTAACTGCCAACAATAGCGGCGAAATCAGGCTGTTAACTCGCCGGCATCCCGCTCTTCAGCCTTTCTTCCTCATCTCTTACCCACTTCTAGCGCTCTTCAGCGATCCTCCTCTGTCTCTCCACTTCGGCCCAAATAGCCTCTTCCCTAGCCTGATCTTCCAACCTTTTAGCCTCCTCAAACTCCGCTACCCGCTGCTGTTTAGCAGCGTCTTCTGCTTCCTGCTTCCGAAGTATATAGCTAGCTCGCTTACTTTGAACCTGGGCCTGCGTTAACGCGGTGTACCATCTCAGGTAATGCAACACTCCGTCCTTATCAAAACCCTTCTCGATTGCTAAAAGCTCGGATTGGAAACCTACGTGGTATAAGTGGAATTCCATGGAAACCGCGCCCTTGGCGTCACAGGGCTGGTTTCCGTTTTTAGCAGTAGTACCATTAGCACCGTTAGCAACAGCATTGCCATCAGGGGAAGGTGTTCCAAGCGGATTAGCTAAGCCATTGGCAGTAGCAGCAGTAGCTTCGACTCCGGGTAGCGGTTGATTAGGCAAAAGCGGTTTCTGCTGATCCTAATTCTTCTGAAATGGGGCTAGTTTATCAGAGATTGTAGTGCCATTTGCCGCCTGGCCCTTTCCCCCACTTCCGGGTCTATTATTGGGGGCACTCAAACGGCCTCCTGGTCCGTCTACTAAATCAGCGTTAGCCAACGCCCCAGGGCCCTCCCTAGCCTCCGTCTGAATCACATCTCTCTCGCACCACTCAAGGATTTCTTTCAGGACGTCGACGTTCTCCTCGGAGAACTCACAAACCGTGGTGGCTTCGGTCATCATAAACTCGTTGCTAAACGCACTCAAAGAGCTCCATAGCTGAGAATGCTCCAACCGCCATACCTGTCTGGCCATCTCTACCCGTCTTTCGGAAAAGGGTTCGAAGTTTTCTCCCGCTTTTCTTTGCTCCTCTAAGACATTCGCCATCTTCCTATCTTGCGTCTTGACGACACCATAGCACTTGTGGATGTTGCGCTGGCGGTCTTCATCGGAGAGTTTCGCGATGCGAGGTATGCCCTGCTTAGTGGCGGTGGAAGAGGTGAAATTGGGAGGCATTTTTGGGGGGAGGAGGGTGTTTAAGGGCTAGTTTTTAGTCTCTGTAGTAGCTGGGTAAAGATGAATCTAGTCTTAGATTGGAAAATCTAGTTGGGTAAAGCTAAGCTGGGTAAATCTAGTAGGTCTATCTAAGTTTTTGTTTTAGAAAAAAGTGTCAAAATCTTTTTTCAGAAAAATTGTTCAAAACTACACCATCATTACAAGATCAATCGCCAGGATAGCGGGCGCCTGACATTGACATGCCAGAGCCTGTTGAAAAATATCGTCTCCATTCAGATCTATTCAGTCGCTATTGAAAAAGTAATAGTGGCTATAAGACTTCGTAGCTTTTGGTAGGCTGTCCAGATGGGGGTAGGATGGAAGAGAAGGTTGACATTGAATAAAGACCGTCGAGGCTGAGACTCAGAGGCTAGCAAATTCAGAAAAATTCTTCACACTCGAATTCAGACACAGTTTCAACGAAGGTGGTAATTCTGCGGAATTTTCGATGAGTGACAGTCTTCAACGAAGTAGTACGAAGCGGCATGCATTGCATGCAGGAAACGAAGAATCATTCTAGAACACCAAGCATCATTCATCTTGAGAATCGTAGCGGGACCGTAGACCTAGCTTACCATCACTGTCAGGAGCCGTTAGGCTGCTAAGCCTTACCAGCGGGCCTTGAGCGACATTTTTCCTTCACAACCAAATTCAAAGAAGATGACATACCGAAACGAATCCACGCCCAGATCGCCTATCTGGGCAAAAAACGAATCAGGAATAATAACTAGACAAACATCTACACAGGACTTGTATCGATCAGTTTAAAACTTCGTAGCAACTTAAACTTTTGGGATTCAAGAGGAAATCACTATACAATGGCTAAATTTTCGACGTCGTTGGTTGATTTTGTGGCGCGGGCTCTGTACAAAATTTAGCCTTTTTCTACACAGAAAGTTGAAATAATATACGTTTTGAAATTTTGGATGCGAAGAGCTGCTGCTCAGCTTTGTGCTGAGCGTTAAACTTTAAAACTTTAACGTTGTCTCCCTGTTACTCTACTCTACAATGGGAATCTCACGAATAAAAAACTTTCACTTGGACCGTGTCTCTTCTGAATTTCAATCTGCACAAACAAACTTAGATAATGCTAGACTTAGTTCTTCGTTTAGATTCCGATTCGAACTCCTTTCTACAAGCCCCTGTACGAACAAGAATGGGGAACTCTGAGTAAATAGAATCCGAATCGTAATACACAGTCACTGCTCTAGAACTACTGCTAGACCTAAGTCTTAGGTTAAACACACAAGTTGAAGTATCATTCTGCTAAACAAACTAGTTTACTCTACCTTTGATTCCTAAAAAACTTCCTTACGAAATACCGGTTAACTTTCAGCTAACGTTGAAGGGCGAAGTTACTTAGGAAAAGTAGGTAGGGTAGTACTCTAATTCATAAGCGACGTTAAATTTATCTACATGTCTCCTAACTATGGTTCTGTCGCTCCCTAAAAGTCTATTTTTGTCGTATGTTTGCTTGAGTTTCTCGAATATCCTAAGTGTAAGTTTGCTTGAGTTTCTCGAGTATCCTAACTACTATTGCTTCTTTCTGTTTCATATTAATCTTCGGAATCGTTGCACGATAATGATTTTCTCTTGAAGTTGTTGTAACTACTAGTAAGACTCTAAGTCTAGTACTTTAGCGATCTCTTTCGGTTCGATTATCCATATTCAAACTTTTTCCCAACCTACAGATCCCCTACTAGTACTACTAGAAATCCCGTCACTAAACTTCTCTTCACTTCCTCTTCCTCGCCAGCCACTTACCCACACTCCTATCTTCCTCAAGTCCTGATTTCGTAGTACCAACCGAATTCGAATTTCCCTCAGCCTGTTCAACCGCCCCTACAACCCCTCTATAAGCTTCCAAACACTGCTCTGCGATCTCCCTAAGACGGACGAGTTTTTTCAGGTCCTGTGGTCGAAATTTCCCGATCATCGGCTC